>ERZ826016.8-NODE-8-length-253859-cov-196.799704_pt1 | contig 253859 bp, 211 predicted proteins | sample MGYA00519872_ERZ826016 | MGnify/ENA primary metagenome ERZ826016 (study PRJEB31778, sample SAMEA3449218) | human gut metagenome | biome: human gut; feature: human-associated habitat; material: faeces | place: United Kingdom | collected 2010/2012 ... | reverse complement strand
AGTTTCTCATCTTCATGCTTGAAGGCAAAGAGGATGGGATTCAGGTGATGTATAAGAATAACACCATTTGGGCAACACAAAAGGCGATGGCGCAGCTTTTTGATTGTTCTACTGACAATATTAGACTGCACTTAAAGAATATATTTGCATCCGGGGAACTTGTCAAAGATTCAGTTACCGAGAAAAACTCGGCAACTGCCGCAGACGGGAAGAATTATCAAACAATGTTCTACAATCTCGATGCCATTATCAGTGTCGGATATCGCGTTAACAGTACCCGGGCTACGCAATTCAGGCAGTGGTGTACTTTTGTATTGCGTCAGTTTGCTATCCGTGGATATGTCATTGACAAGAAGCGCATGGAGAACGGCTCGTTCATTGGTATTGATTATTTTGAGCATCTGTTGGCTGAAATCCGGGAAATCCGTCTCAGCGAGCGGCGTTTCTACCAGAAACTGACGGATATTTATGCCACGGCGATTGACTATAACCGCGATACTCCCACCACTCGATTGTTCTTCAAGAAGATTCAAAATAAGATGCACTATGCCACACATGGTCATATAGCTGCTGAACTCATAGTCGAGCGAGCCAATGCCGAAAAAGAACACATGGGGCTGACCACTTGGGAGAACGCACCGTATGGCAAGATTGTAAAGACGGATGTCAGCATTGCCAAGAACTACCTCAAAGGCAATGAGCTTGAAATCATGGGGCGTCTGCTTAATGCGACGCTCGACATGGCGGAGGTTATGGCGAACCGTCATATCCCCATGACGATGGAGGACTGGTCAACCCGCATTGACAAGATTCTCGAACTAACCGACCATGCTATATTGCAGGATGCCAGAACGATTACCGCCGAGTTTGCAAAGAGTTTCGCGGAGTCTGAGTTTGAAAAATACCGCGTCATCCAGGACCGGCTCTTCCAGTCCGACTTCGACCGCTTCAACGATGATAACCTGTTACCTTTAGACATCGAATAATTGTAGAATTGCGCTAGATAATTCGCTGAAAATTATTATCTTTGTAAGTAATCATGAGTGAATTTGACGAATACATAATCCACGGCGAACCGGGACAGAAGGAGAAGGCTGATGCGTGGCAGACGGCTATTGGTCTTCAGGATGTAGATGGGCTGAAAGTATCACCCTATCTGCTTGATACTGCGCGTCAGCATATCGAGGGCGACATTACCATTGATGAGGTTCGAGAACGCATCAAGACCTACTATGAGACTAAATCAGGGCATGATGAAGTTGATGAAGAAGGGGATAAGGCTTCTGCCAATATCGCTAAGATTTTGAGCGAACCATCGTTTGCATTTTCATTAGTCGGTCTTATATCTATACATCGGCGGATATTTGAAGGCATATTCAAATTTGCCGGACAATTACGAAATGTCGAATTGAGTAAAAAGGAATGGGTTCTTGGCGGCAATGCCTCGGTAAGCTACCAACCGGCGGTTGACCTCCGAGAAGCCATCGAATATGATCTCGCTCGCGAAAAGGGATTTGATTACTCATCCCGGCCTATTTCTGAAATTATCAATCACTTGGCGCGATTTATTGCTGACCTGTGGCAGATACATCCTTTCAGAGAGGGGAATACACGTACTACCGCTGTATTCCTGATAAAGTATCTGCGTTCCATGGGTATTCTGGCAACCAATGATATGTTCAAAGCTCATTCCTGGTATTTCCGCAACGCTCTTGTTCGTGCATCATACAAAGGGTTAAACATATCTCCTACGACAGAATTTGTGGAAAGATTCCTGCGCAATCTGATTCTTGGAGAGAATAATGAACTTCGCAACCGCGATATGCTTATTGGCGCATCACTCCCTAAGTCTACTATCCAAAGTGCAATCGAAGATGGTTCAAAGAGCAAAATATGCACTTTGGATTGCGCTTTGGAAGAAACTGCCGTACTTCGTTGCATTGAGAACAATCCCAAGATGACCCAAAAGGAAATTGCATTAACAATTCATAAATCAGAACGCACAGTAAAGACCATCACCTCTGCACTCGTAGATAAAGGCATCATTATCCGCCGAAACGGACGTCGCAACGGTTGGTGGGAAATCAATAAACCTGATGAAAGTATTAAAAAAGAAGAGAGGAGCCCATATACCTAAGCTCCTCTTGCACGATATATTTTATCGTAGCCATCAATTAGGTGTGTTACATATTCGGCATATGATTATTGATGACTTCTTCTCCTGTTGCTAAGAATCTGGGACGTATTCGCGATAGATCATGAATATACCTCCTGAGAAATCTTAGCGTCAAGTTCTTTAGTAACATCTACGCCACTCCACTTTGTAAAGAAATATTTGTTTCTTTTCCCGAATGCAAAAATACTGTTTATTTCATCATCAGACAAGCACATCGCTGTCATAATATCTTTTTTCTGCTGAACTCCTACATATGGGCAGCATGCTAAGTCAATCACGAATAAAATACTTTCAGTATCTTTTCGAAAATCGGGCAAATTCTTACTCTTTATCGTTTGCACTATATTTTTTATAAGTATCTTTTTTAATTCAGAATATCTGCTCTTATTGCCTATATAATACAAAATTACATTAATAGCAATTGAGTTTAATTGATAAGGTATGCAATTATTATTAAGGCAAAGATTTTCCCTCAAAGTTTCTTCAGGAATAGGATGCGTAGAGTCGATTGTTCGCATAACAATTAGAAGATAAAGTACTTCAAGTTGAGCATAGTCGTGGCATTTGGAACGCCTCAGAACATTTATAACCTCATTATACATCTGTCCGAATACCAACTGCTTTATAACCTTATTGAAACGCATACATTCAAATTTACCATCACATCTAATTTGTCCATTCAAGAATATTATAATAGAGTTTAATAATCGAGAAAGTTTGAGAGTTGAATTAAGCCTCTTATTTAATGAGAATAGAAAAAATGACGAATCTATGACATCTATAAGGTATCTTGCTAGCTTTTTGTCTAGTGCATTTAGTTTATCTATACAAGAACTTCGTAATTCATCATTCATTTCCGCATTTTTACATCTATATGCAAGTTTTATATAACGATATTGGATGTCAAATTTCCTAAGTTCCCTCTCTACTCTTGTTGAAACACATGATATTGTGTAATTAAGTACGTCTTTAGCTTTTACTCCAACAGATAGAATGGCATCTTTAAATTCTTGGTTAAATTTTCTAGATACTAATGGATAATACCCATCGATATTTAAAAAATTATTTAGTTTATGTAAATCAAGTACAAATCCCTTGTCCTCATTATCTGTATCCTCAACAACTTGGTCTTTGTCTTCCACAAGATCAATTGTTTCTTCCTCAAATGTTGAGGAGCGAAACTTAAACCAGTCTGTTATTAATTTATCTATTCTAATTTTGGCTCGTGAAATCTCTGTGATGAAAGGACGGTCATAAGCAATGGTTTTTTCTCTGCTAATTTTAAGCCTATAATCCTCAAGATTGCGATTAAAAAAATCCACTACTCGATTCCTTACTCTTTCCTCATTGTAAAATAGGAAATAATCATCAACGTATCGATATAGTTGATAATCAGTGCCATTTATAATCCCATCATTATTTAATGCATATTCTACACCATGATCAATATGTTGAAGGATTATCTCTGCAAATATACGAGAAAATTCGGGACCAATGACAATACCACTTGTCTCATTGTAGTTTAATCGTTGCATTATAGTATCGAAAATACCACCAAAGGTAGAAGAATCACGCCCTTCAAAAGTTTTTTTTATATGCAACTTTACCACCCTGCGTAGCCCATGCAATAGTATGTGTATATATACTATCAAAGCACTTCTGTATATCAAATCTCAAAAGATGTGAAAATCTTTTTTCAGCTCGCTGAAAACGATAATCATCATAAAATCGATATATCTGTGTATATTTTTTGTAAGAGAAATATGTTTTTAGATTCTCATATTCATTAAAAAATAATTCAATTTTATCCTTTTTAGTTCCGAGTAGTTTATGGTGAAGTCTATCTTTATAATAAAAATATGATGCTACCTTTTGAGGATAACGTAATGAATAATTACTTCTTGTACAATAGTGAAGTATTAAAGATTTAAATCGATTGTAAAAGTCAACCATGCCCATTTGTATAGCTGGATGGACAATAGAGAGAGATCTAAACTCTGCTTCTTTGTGCATTATATGAAATACAAAAGGTATAGTAGAATAATTTGCTAAGAAAGCTTCGCCGGTAGAACTATTAGGACAAGGATGATTCTTATCAAAAGCAGGACAAAAAAGCATCTTTAGTACTCCATAAGAGGTTTGATCAATTTTTTTATCCCAATGCAGACAATTATTATGAATACTATACTGGATTTTATTCTTTACACAAAACCTATACAATGCCCTATTGCTCATGATAATGGGTAATTCATAAGGCAGGACATCTGACAAAAGAACTCGATCCTTCTTATATTTAAGTTTAATTTTGCGCCGCTTTTTCATTCGCCCAAAATATTTGATAACTCTTTCATACGTTTTACGGAAAAGGAAAACATCGTTTTCTTCTTCCATCGTTCTACAAAATTTATTTGAATCAACTTGTTTTTTAATCTATTTAAGTATGCATCTTTTTGAGCTCCATCTCCAAATGGATTGACTTCTAAGGACAATCTATTAACTTTACAATGAATATAAAAGGCTTGTATCTTGTGAAGTTGTTCACATTCTTCCGATATAAGATCATTAGAAAAATAGAGACCGGTCTTAACTCCAAATTTGGACTTATGTAGGCCTGTATTTCCACTTAATAGGTTAAGACAATCTATCAAATCAATACGAGCTTTACGAGGATCTTTTTTGTAATTACTTTCGAAATACTTAAATGCATTATTTATCCTAGACGTTATTCGAGCACAGCGTTTATCACTTAGAAGAAATGTTATGTTTTTAGGATTTAAGCGAATTTTATACCCTAAATATTCAAACGTCTGCCTCTTCCCATAATTGGGGTTGTAATCTATTAATACTGATTTGCTAGATCCCTGAGGATGCAGATTTAATCCTAACTTTGAAATAGAAGTAGATATTTCAGAAAAGAAATTATCTATTGTAGTTTCAGATATGAGATGAGAAAGAATAATAATTATATCATCAACATAACGAGCATAAAACATTACATTAGGCTGGCTTTTGAGCCACATATCGAAATTTCGCATTATAATCTCTGAAATATATGAACTAATCGCAATTCCTCTGGGTACTCCAATACCTATATTCCCTGTAAACTTAATAGAGTCATATTGCTCAAGAACTGAGCGAATGCATCCTATAGTTTTTTTTGAAACAAATGGATTTCCATTTACATATTGAAAAACTAATTCATGTGGGATGGTCTCGAAGAAACTTTGAATGTCCGTTCGTATAATTACGAAAGATCTATCTGAGACAAGGAGAGATTTAACACAAGACATTATATGATGTCTGTTAGATGCTTTAACTTTGAAAGAAGAAGCTAAGTCAAGACATAACAATTTTGACATAATCATTGACTCAAGGCTATCCCCCTTTGTATGGAAGCATTCCTCTCCAGTCTTTTTATAGTAATTTTCATCACGTTCAATTTTATAAAAATAAGATTTATCATTGATTTTTCTCTCCACGTCGAGGAGAATCTCCGATAATTGGTTCTCTTTTAGGTCACATAAATCTTTTATTTCATCCTTCATTGAGGAAATCAAAGAATAGTGGGCAGCCCGACTGTCGTCATCCATTTTCTTTGTAGATATTTTTCTTAAACGTGAAAGTTCTAATCTTTTATCATGAATAGTCTTTATAAGATCACAATAATCAGTAGGTAATATCGCTAAATCGACATTACCCTTACGGTTCTCCTTGTCATAAACCTCTCTAATTGATTCGTATGAGAAAGGTAACTTTCGCATTTTACTTTATATCTATTCCAGTATACTGGTCTGTATATGGTTAATAATTTATTTTACAAAATTACCAAAATAAGCTGAATTATTCAATAGTATACTTTCTAATAAACAAGAAAATGAGAAGATTGGGGGATTTTATAAAAAAGTCTTATATGTTGTACATTAGTTTGCAGGAAAATATATCAAAGCTTTTTAGTAGGATGCAGTTTATTATATTAGACTTCTATCACTACGGAGTCATTGAAGTTGGTGTGTTCGCCGCAAAAGACATAGCCGAGAGGATTGCTGACGAGGTGAGTATTACCAATCATTAGGTCTGTGTAGTGATGTGAATGTCCGTAAATCCATGCAGAGATACGAGTGTCGGCAATGTAGTTACCAAGTTCTGTGGCGTAGGCGGCACTCAGAACACTACCCTTAAGTCTATCTTCGATGGATGCGAATGTAGGAAGATGGTGGGTGACAACTACTATCTTTTCGGCATCACTCTTAATTACAGATTTTTTGATAAATGCGAGACTTCTCTCAAACACATCGTTGATGTTCTGTGGTACTAGCCGATGCTTGTTATACAGAATTTGGGCGTAGTCGTTCATTCCATTCTGAATGGCGAATTCATCAACGGATGGCAATCTTGTTTATAATGTTGATAGTATGAAATCCACAGTATCAATGCCTCTTTTCAATGGCGTTTTATATTGATCAAAATGTTCGTTTATTGCACATTTTGGCCGATTTAGCGTTTCCTTGTATCGCATTTGTATCGTATCCAAAGTTTCCGTCAATCTTCATATTTCAGAATCTACTGCCAAACGAGTAACCAGAGATCTTGAAAAGCTTGGCCCGACATGGTTCATCTTGGGACTCGTTGCCGTATGTTGTGTGGTACCATGTTTCATGGATGACTGGATATGTCCGACGATTATTTTCCTTGCGATGTTGGCGTTTGTCTTGGTTACTTTCCTCAGTATCTATTACCGTATTGACGGAAATAAACTTGTAGTGTATTCTTTCTTTATTTCCACAGCCTACCCAATTGACAAGATTAAAGAGATCAAACCGACAAACAACATATTATCATCTCCGGCGACTTCGTTGACGCGCCGCCTGGCAATCACTTTTACCGATCGGAAGATTCTGAAAAGCTCTATTCCTCTTATCATCTCACCAGTGCGTCAGGATGAGTTTATCCGACAACTCCTTTCCGTCAATCCTGAAATCAAGCATTGAACATAGGTAAATTTGGGCAAAAGCGACAATTGTCCGCCGCTCAATATATCATATAATAAATATTTTTACTATCTTTGCGGCATCATAAGATAGATTGAGTATGGCAAAGAACACTATGGGGACTAAGTTACCCCGGAAACTGGAGCAGAAAATGGCTCTTATGGGTGAGCAGATTAAGCTCGCTAGACTGCGTCGTAACCTCTCGATTGCGCAGGTTGCAGAGCGTGCGACCTGTTCGCCTCTCACTGTGAACCGCATCGAGAAAGGTTCTCCGACGGTTTCAATAGGAATCTATGCACGTGTTCTGTATGCTCTGCAACTTGACGACGATCTCCTTTTGATTGCCAAAGAAGATACCCTCGGACGCAATCTGCAAGATTTAGGTCTGAAACACCGCCAGCGCGCATCTAAAAAGGAATAAGCCATGAAGAAACTATTTGTGTATACCGACTTTGACTGGCAGGAAACGCCTCAGTTGATTGGTGAACTTTCCTGTGACTCAGTGCGCGGCAGCGAGACTTACGGATTTTCGTATGATAAAGAATGGCTTGCCAAATATGGCGATGTTTTTCTCAGTGAGGATTTGCAGAATTATACCGGCATCCAATACACCCGGCCGGAACGCGATATATTCGCATGTTTCTCCGATGCACTCCCCGAGCGCTGGGGTCGCACATTGCTGAATCGCCGGGAGCAGATTGCCGCTACTGATGAGAAGAGGGCCGTGCGCAGATTGACATCTTTCGATTATCTGATGGGAATTGACGATGCTTCGCGCATGGGCGGTTTTCGGTTTGCCGAAACTCCCGGAGGTAAGTTCATCAACTGCGAGGAAAGCCTTCGTGTGCCGCCCCTGGCAAATGTCAGAGAACTGATGCGTGCAGCGCATGAGATTGAGCTGAGCGAGGAAAAACATCTTCTGCCATCAAAGAAATGGCTGGCGCAACTGCTACATCCGGGTACCTCTCTCGGCGGTGCCAGACCCAAAGCATCTGTTATTGATGAGAACGGCTGTCTAATGGTCGCCAAATTCCCATCGCGTAACGATGATTATGATATCGCCCAATGGGAGCACTTCTGTCACGTTATGGGTCGAAAGGCAGGACTGAATGTTGCCGAGACACGAACAATCGACGGCGAAGATTATCACATTCTTCTCTCCAAGCGCTTCGACAGGAATAGCGACGGCAGACGAATTCACTTTGCCTCCGCGTTGACCCTGCTCGGGCTTACCGACGGCGACAATGCCTCAACCGGCTACGGCTACACCGACATTGTAGATTTCATTGTTCAACACGGGAGCAATGTCAAGGAAAACTTAGAGGAGCTATATCGCCGCGTGGCATTCTACATCATTGTCGGCAACTCTGACGATCATTTCCGCAATCATGGATTTCTATTAACCCGCAAAGGTTGGGAACTTTCTCCGGCTTACGACATCAACCCCACTCTCATCAATAATCAGAGCCTGCTGATTAATCGCTCCACAAGCGAATCCGACCTCAATATTCTATTGGCATCCGCAGGGGATTATATACTTTCAGCTGACAAAGCCAAGTGTATTATCAACGAGGTAAAAACAGCCATGAAATCGTGGCGTACAGAAGCACGTAGGCTCGGACTTCCCCAGCGCGACATCGACATGTTCGCACCACGATTCGATAAATGGATATGAATCTGTTTTTAAGGAACGCTCTCTAAAAAAAGATTAATAAAATGAATACGCTCACGATCTTAAATAAACGGATTTCATTTTGCCCGAATATCCGCACGAAATCATATCAACCAATTACATTGTTCGATGCCCTGAACTCCATACGTACTAATGTTTATGGTGAGCAAATCAAAAATATTCGTAGACTTTTACATAATGGGAACTTTCAATCTTACAAATCAAAGAAAAAACAATTGCCTTCGTATATATTTTCAGGTATCGCTTATGGCGACCGGCACAAATTTGACATCAGTGGTTACACTTCATTGATGATTGTTGATATAGACAAATTGGAAAATCTTGAATTGACAAAAACACAACTAAAATTAGACCAACATATAATCTGCGTATGGACATCTCCCTCTGGAAAGGGATTAAAAGCACTCTTTTATTTAGATTATAAAACACCGATTAATGAAAATATTTGGATTATACACGAACATTGCGCATTCCCTCAGATTGACAATTACCTTTTATCTCAATATGGTATTCGCATAGATAAGGCTGGGGCTGATATTACAAGATTGTGCTTTGTTTCATCAGATTCTGAAATTCATCTCAAAAAGGAATTTGAGCCGTTTCCAGTGTATATTACACTTGATAAAAAACAAATATGGAAATTTCGCACAAAGTATTACTATGGCAATAAATCGGTTCGCAAGGCTATCTTAAATGAAAAGCGAATTTCAAAATTAACGAATAACAAGGAGGCGAATAGATAGGATTTATAATCAACGGAAAAACACATTGTGAACTATCCCATATTACAAAAGGAATTCAATTAAAAAATGAATGCTGACTTGCATCGCTTTTTCCAATAATATGTTTGGCAACTCAAAGATTTTTCCTATTTTTGCAATAGGAGATCAGTTGATTTACGATAGAAAGTGTAAGGAATTGCATATCAGCCAGTTGATCGGTTTTTTTTGCATTCCATATATAGAAGATAGCTGAATGCAGCGGCGTTTACCCGTTAGTTCTTAGTATCAAATTGCTGGTTATCAATTAGTTTACAGCTATACATCGGCAAGTAAGCCTATTGGTGACAACTGGTGCAATCTGATGTAAAACATTGAAAAGTCGCTCGTTATCGGACGGCTTTTTTCGTACCTACACTGCAATATAACCGCTTTTCATTCCTTTTTACCTGTGTTTTGTACCCGATTTGTAGCAAGTCGGTCAATCCCGTCAATGCGTGCCGCAAGATCGTGGACGATGTTTACGTAGGTTTACGTCAGTTTACGCCCATGAACACTTTTGGCGAAATAAACAGCGAAATAAACACTAATACAGAATAAAAATGAGTAGCAACATTGAATTCAAAAAGAAGTGCCTTTGGTGCGGAGCTGAGTTCCTCGCTCGTAAGACAACAACGGAGTATTGCAGCCACCGATGTTCGGGACTCGCATACAAGGAAAGAAAGCGTCAGGCAAAGCTGGATTCATACCAACGAGAATATGAATATCAACAATCAGGTCAAAAAGAAGTAGCCAAACAGGAGTTCTTGACTCCTACACAAGCGGCCACTCTGCTTGGGGTATGCCATGTCACAATCTACAATTATATCAACCGAGGCGTCATCAAGGTCTGGAAGCTGAAACGAAAGACCCTCATTAGACGAGTTGACGTAGATGCGCTCTTCTCAACTCTTGAAATCCAAGAGCCTTCAGCCACAAGGCAACAATCGCCCATCACCGACTTCTACACCTCAAGGGAGGTGCAGGAGAAATATGGCGTATCCAACTCGGGAATGTATAAGATTGCCGAGCGCGAGGGCTGGCCTAAGACTCAGAGCCTAGGCAAGACGCTCTGGAGCCGCAGCCATGTTGACCGATACTTTGCAAATCAGCAACCGAAGGAGGAAATATCCGAATGGTACACTGTGGCTGACATTCAAGCCAAGTACGGCATGACCCTGTCTGCCATCTATACGCTCGTCTCGAAAGAGGGTATTCCGAAGAAGAAACAAGGAAATTATGTGATGTACTCCAAATATCATTTCGATTTGGCAAAGGGTCAGACTGCGCCAAAGGAGCTGGAGTTTTACACCTATCCCGAAGCGATGGCGAAATATAATCTGACCCGTGACCAGCTCCACCACTATCTGAAATACCACAACATCATCCGTGAGAAGAACGGCAAAACTTGGAGTATTACTCACTTTCCAAAATATCAATAGCTTCCTCTGCCGTGTTTTGGAAAACACAGCAAATTAAGCGAGAATCTATGTCACTGTAAAGCATACGAAGAATTTCGTCATAATTAGATGCCATCATCGACTTCTTTCCCGGCATCTCGTGCCTATGAGCGCAGAGCCAAGCTTGCTATAGCTATGCCGAATGTAGCCGAGATTGGCTGAAAGCAATTCCGCGCCTATATCTCTGAAGTGTTCGGCAGCGACCTCCATGAAGCCACACCCGACTGGAACTCCGTCGGAGCCTGCATCCACTACTTCGGCGAGGACCGCACCATTCAATTCCGCCTATGGGAACGCACTGAGGGCCATCTCGGTATCCCCGAAATGACGTTCATAATCATCCGCATCAGTTCCCGAGGTCCACAAGAAGTCATCCACGCCGAGATGACCGACGAAGACTGGCAGCCCCATCCCATCAACAAAGTCCCCGGTAGCCGTATCGCCTGTATCCGCCTCTGATTCCATCTGCTAGTGCTCCGACCAACGCCCCGACAAGACCACCCCTATTGCCAGGGCGTTTTGATATTATTCATAAGCAGAATACTTGTCTGATATAAAATTCTGTTGTAATTTTGTTATGACATTATGGCAAAATGATGACACAAGAGCACCGAAGCAGCTGCATGGCAGCTATAAAGGGGATAGATACGAAGCCGTAGATGATCGTGCGAAAGTATCTTTTCTCTAGTGGCTACGTTTCCGTGTTCAAGTGAGAAAGCTAATCGGGAATCTGGATATTGTTTTGCCGAAATACAAGACCGTTATCTTCGTTGACAGTTGTTTTTGGCATGGTCATGAGGGATGCAAGTATTTCCGGTTGCCAAAGTCTAATGTCGAATTTTAGAAAGAGAAGATTGAGCACAATGTTGTCCAAGACACTTACAATCAAACAAGAGTTAAGGCACAATACTGGCAAATCATCTGTATTTGAGAGTTTAATTCAAAAATGTCTAATAGTAATATTTTTTAATTTCCATGGCAACCAAGAGGACAAACAGATGCCTGTATAATTCGGATTTCAAGTCATTTATTGAAGCTGACCCGTATTATGTTTTGGGATGCATTCATGATGCGTTTCACGGACAGGCATTGACCACTACTGACGAAGCTTGGTTTGGAGAAATCCAACTTTTGCAAAATGTCCTTCTACCGTGGGAGAATGAAGAGGCGGAGATAATATTTGAGTACAATATCCCGCGTCTCGGTAAACGTATAGATGTCGTTTTACTTTTGAGAGGGATCATTTTCTGCCTTGAGTTCAAAGTCGGGCAGAAGGATGCTTTGCAGTCAGACGTGGAACAAGTGATGGACTATGCTCTTGATTTAAAAAATTTCCATCGCTTTAGTCACGATCGCATTATTGTTCCAATTTTAATACCCACCAAACATAAGACCTCATCAAGCCTGTTTGCTCCGTCGGTATATGATGATTCAATTTATAATCCTCTCCTTACGGGAGAGGACGGGCTTCAACATATTATCGATAGTGTATTGCGTCATGAAAACGCCACTCTTCACGGCTCAATAAAGAACTGGATTATCGGCCCGTATACTCCCACACCAACGATTATCGAGGCTGCGCGGTCATTATATGAAAATCATTCTGTCGAGGATATTACCCGCCATGAAGCGGATAAAGTAACTACAGATGCCACTATAGCTTTTATTCTTAATGTGATAAGCCATTCCAAGAAAAACAGCAAAAAGAGCATCTGTTTCGTTACCGGTGTACCCGGCGCAGGTAAAACATTAGTAGGGCTCGATGTCGCTGTAAAACAATCATATCAGGAGAATGGATCTTTTAACGAGGATGACGGAGCCGTATATCTCTCGGGAAATGGTCCGTTAGTAGCCGTTCTGACCGAGGCTCTCGCACGTGACAACCATAAAAAAGCAAAAGCAAAAGGCGAGAAAAAGAAGTTTTCTGATTCTCAACGTGAAGTAAAAAAATTCATTCAGATTATCCACCAATACAGAGACAATATGCTCGCAAAAATAAAAAACCCTGTTGTTGATGGGAAACTTGAAATTGATCCTGAAAAGGCAGTTAAATTACAGCAAAGCGGCTATGGCGAAGTGGAACATGTGGCAATATTTGACGAAGCTCAAAGAGCATGGACTCACCAGCGAATAGCCAATTACCTTAAGCGTGGTGGCACTTACGGCAACAAACTTAAAGTGCCTAATTTCCCTATGTCTGAAGCAGCATTTCTGATATGGTCACTCGACCAGAGGGAAGATTGGGCTACGATTGTCTGCCTCATTGGTGGAGGTCAGGAAATAAACACTGGCGAAGCAGGCATTTCGGAATGGATTGCCGCGCTCAACAACCTATTCCCGCACTGGGATGTATATATTTCCGACAAATTAACCGAGCCCGAATATGCAGAAGGCAAGGTAAACGAACTTCTTGCCAATAATCCAAACGTAGAGTTTTCCGACAAGCTCCATCTTGGGGTAAGTCTGCGTTCTTTCAGAGCCGAACGACTTTCAGGCTTTGTGCACTCGCTCCTTTCATTCAATCAGGATGCTGCATCGCTGTATCAGGAAGTTGCCAGCCATGGGTATCCTGTCGTTTTAACACGAGATATGGATAAAGCACGTCAGTGGCTAAGAATGCAAGCCAGAGGTACCCAACAGACCGGCATTCTTGTCTCAAAAGTATCTGCCAGATTCAAACCTTTGGCCGTGCACGTTCTACCTCAAAGCGAAGATAATGCAGTACACTGGTTCCTGGAAGATAAGACTGATGTCCGTTCTTCAAATTATCTTGAAGAAGCTGCTACTGAAATACAAGTCCAGGGACTTGAAGTTGACTTTGCTTGCGTTTTATGGGATGCAGACATGCGCTTTGACAATGGCAAATGGACTTTTTGGAGATTTAATGGAAAAACGCAATGGATTCCTGAAAAGAATCCCGAGACTCAGAAATACATGCTCAATGCCTATCGCGTGTTGCTCACTCGGGCTCGTCAGGGAATGGTAATTTGTATACCAAAAGGCAACGGAAACATCACGCCGGAAGGCTTTCCTGAAGATTCCACACGATTGCCATCCCTCTATGACTGCACCTACAGTTACTTTAAAAGCATTGGTATGAAGGAAATATAACGCTTCGTTAAATACAATATAATATGGCAGATGAAAACCGATATAAAAAGTTTGAGCAGCATCTTGCTTCCGGGAAACCAGGAGTTGAGGAAAGTGCGCGGAACTGTTCGATGGCTATTGGTTTGCAGGATGTTGACCGGTTGAAGCCGTCGGAGTTTCTGCTTGCATAGGCTAAGGCGACTATCGAGGCGTACCATTGACCGAGTAGACAAGGTCATATTGACCAGAGAAGGTGCCAAGAATAATGCGACTTGGGTAATAAATTTCCAAAAACAAAATAATTTGAGATGAAAGCATTGACATATACGGCGCCGGGACGGTTTGAGCTGATTGAGAAACCGAAGCCGGAAGTTTTGGACTCGAAGGATGCCGTGGTGAGAGTTACTCTTTCGAGTATCTGCTCGTCGGACCTTCATATTCTGCATGGGGCTGTGCCTCAGGCAGAGGTCGGCATCACTGTGGGGCATGAGTTGGTGGGCGTCGTTGAGGCTATCGGTTCGGAAGTTTCCAAGGTCAAGCCGGGCGATAGGGTCGCCGTGAATGTCGAGACGTTCTGCGGCAAGTGTTTCTATTGCCGGCGGGGATACGTGAACAACTGCACCTCCGGAGGCTGGAGGTTGGGATGCCGCATTGACGGCGGTCAGGCGGAATATGTCCGTGTGCCGTATGCCGACAATGGTTTGACTCCGATTCCCGAGAACGTGAGCGACGAGCAGGCACTGTTTGTCGGCGACATCCTCGCCACAGGCTACTGGGCGGCAAAGATTTCTGAAATTTCCGAGGAAGACACTGTACTTATCATCGGTGCCGGACCGACCGGGCTATGCACTCTAGAATGTGGTCAGCTATATAAGCCGCATAAGATAGTCGTCTGCGAGGCCGACAAGAGCCGCCGTGAATTTGTACGCCAGCATTATCCTAATGTTGATGTAGTAGAACCAGCAAAATGTCGTGAAGCGCTTGACTCATTGACAGAGGGTCGTGGTGCCGACCGCGTGATAGAGGTTGCCGGAGGCGAAGATACTTTTGAACTCGCATGGCGTTGCGCCCGTCCAAATGCCATCGTCACGATTGTCGCCCTCTACGAGAAGGAACAGATACTGCCTCTGCCGTGGATGTATAGCAAGAACCTCACATTCAAGACCGGGGGCGTGGATGCCTGCGACTGCGAAAAGATCATGCAACTGATTTCCGACGGCAAGATTGATACCACCCATCTGATAACCCACCGCTACCCTCTCAGCCGCATCCAGGAAGCCTACACCCTCTTCTCCAGCCGCACGGACCACGTCATCAAAACCGCCATCCATCCCGATTGATAATATGATAACAGATAAAGAATACCCAGCCACCCACTCCATGTCTACAGCATGGTACATGGTAGATGCCGACGGCAATGTCGGTCTAATGGAGTTTGAAGATAACGGTCCCGTGCCGGAGTTTAATCACGTCCCGCTTGATTTAAGTTTATCAGATCTGGTTTTTGGACAGGGATTTTCTAATAATGGAACTTGTAAAGGCATCCATCTGAACGTGTCACAGATTCTTGAACTACTTGGACAACCCCAAAACCCTAAAGACGTTGAACAATGGTATGACGTCTGTCTGGCTATTGCAGAAGAATGTACCCTGGAATTCCTTGCACTTTGTAAAAACAAAGATATCACCAACAATGGATGTGTGTCACACGAAATGAACCTATTCTCTGTCGAAGTGTGCCGCTGCATAAGTTCTAAAAACAACAATATCATCGAAGGCTCCACTCTTGACAAAATGATTAAGGCAAATATGATAAAAGCAATCTATCAGATGCCTGAGTTAAACGTAGATTCTGAATACAACGAAGATACAAAATCTGTCGAGTTTACCAACGACTTCTACAACTCGCCATACTATATTTATTGTCAGTCATATTGGACATCGGATCCTCAACACCGCATGAATATTCCCTCAAATCCGGTAAAAATAACACAGATAGATGAAAAATATCACAAACGCTTGCTCCATGTTCCTGTAAGATTCAATAATGCGGAAGATATGCAGATTGCTCAATGGTTTGTGTGCGATACCGAAGGACCTAAATTATTAATTGATAATGCGGGATATTCTCTATTACCAATAGATAGTAATACTAAAAAGTATTGTCTTACCCGACCTTTCCTTTTTGATTTCTATAGATATTGTCCGGATAGCGAACATTACAGCTGTAAAAAATGTGACCATGGGTGTGCAGACACCACCAGGATTATCAACTCACTGACACCGACAATCCTTTATGTTATTGCTCCAACAAGAAAAGATGATGCTCTATATCGACTTGGCTTGCCTAAAGAAATCAAAGATAAAATTGCGGCCTTCAGTTATATTCCCAAATTCCCATATAGGAACCACGGATGTTGGATGGATATCGACTTGGCGAATAAACAGTTGACTGTCGAAGCTCTTACTGCTCTGCTATCTTCTTCTCGCAATTGGTTTGAATGGGTAGTGGAAACTATAAAGCCACAAATAATAATTATTGATAATGAGGCATTACCGGTGTTCTCATCTGTATTTCCTATCAATAACAATGAAGTACTGATAGACAATATAACTTATCCGATTTTTGAAGCATCTTCTATAAAAGAGAATCTCAGCCACATCTTTGCGCTTGCCCAATTACCTTATCGCGGTAAGATTTTCAAAATGGCGTACACTGAGCAAGAAGTTGACGCTTTGAAACGACAAGACAAGGTCGCCGAACCAGAATGGTAACCCGCCTATCTTCAAACACTCGAACTATGATTGAAATGCTATCGATAGATTTAAGCAATTATTGTAGCAAAGGTTGCTCATTCTGTTATAACCACAGCAATCCCGCTGGCAATACAGCATGGAACGTAGAAGAAGCTATCGATTTTCTGAGAGACTGTGTTGCCAATGGGGTCAAAGCTGTGTCGCTCGGAGGTGGAGAGCCATTTGAATATGACGGCATATTTCAAATCATCGAGGCGCTTTATCCACTTTGTTATCTCTCAGTCACATCTAATGGCTTGCCATTGGAAAATGAAGAGGTATGGCAAAAACTGATTGTTTCAAAACCCGATAAAATTCACCTTACAATTCATCATCCCGAAGACAAAGATGAAGTTGAGCGTGTACTACATCGTCTCGGCTGTCTTAGAGACATAGGTATCAAACCAGGCATCAATTTGCTTGTTTCTTGCGACAAAATCACCAATGCGCACAATGTTTACAGTAAGGCGATTCATTATATCACACCAGAACAGATAATATTAATACCTCAAAGATTCTCCAAAACGCCAACGTCCCGTCAACTCTCCGAAGTCAGCGGGCAAAGACCTTTTCAGAGTCCATCATGCCTGCTCAAATGCCAGCCGCCGACAAATTTCGTTTCCGTTTCATGGGATAAAAAAGTCAACTTTTGTAGTTTTGCCAGAGGCAAAGAGCCATTGCATAGCCTCGACTATTCAGGATTATGCACTGCCTTGTCTAAAGTTAAATTTAAACCATGTGTATAAAATGAGTAAGTATCATTGAGTATTGATGGCGAAATTGAAATTACATTAAAGTTCATAGGTGTTCACAGCATTAATATCAATCTGTCGGATATAAGTAATGAATAACGAGGAGTCTGCAAATCACATAGTAAGTCATTTTTCACAAATCCACCAAATAGATTATCAAAAGCGCCCAAAAGTCTACTATATTATACTTCATTCAGTCAATATCAAAGCTAATGAGAGTGGGAGCTACCAAAAGTATGATTTATTATACTTTTATTTGGTAATCACGGTAAATCTTCATATTTTTGTAGAAAAGTTTATTATGTCAGACTATGGAACTGATGGATATAATGAAACAGCGTAGGGAAACGCTTTCCCTCACCCAACAGGATCTTGCTGAAATGTCGCAAGTGGGTCTTGCTACAATCAAGGATATTGAGCGTGGCAACGGTAATCCTGCACTTAGCACCGTGAAGAAGATTCTTGATGTTCTTGGCATTGAGATTGAATATCGTATAAGGAAGACTGTATGAAACAGCTTGAGGTATATTTCAATGATACGAAAGTTGGTATGTTGACAGAGCAGCATCCGGGAATCGGATATTCTTTCCAATATTATAAAGATTATCTTGACTCTCCTATGCCTCCGATTTCTGCGACGTTGCCCAAAAGAACTGACACATATTACTCTGAGCACTTGTTCCCTTTCTTCTCTAATATGATTCCGGAGGGAGCAAACCGTCGTGTGATTTGCCGTTCGTTGAAAATTGATGAACAGGATTTCTTCGGGCTGCTTGAAGCGATGGCCGACAGAGATTTTATTGGAGCTGTTAATGTAAGGAGGATTACCAATGATTGAAATAAAGAACTGTCCTTCTTCTCTTGTGGAAGGATATAACATTTATAGCCCAAAGGCAGCTAAATTACTATTTGGAAAAACAAAAGTGAATCCGATACTTGGATTTGACATTGACGAGTTCCGAAATGTCGGCGAGATTGCCGATGCCATGCACCGCATATCGGTTTCAGGTGTTCAGGAAAAATTCCCGGCCATAATAAATGCCGATGCAATCAATATAGCAGGCGACAATGAACGTTCTACGCATATATTGAAACCTGCACCTTGGGACAAGACTCTCCGTGACCGCAAGATGATTCCTGCCAATGAGCATCTTACAATGCAGATTGCCTCACAGATTTACGGAATACAAACCGCAGCTAATGGTCTCTGTTTTACGCCTAAAGGTCAGCTGGTATATATTACCCGCCGTTTCGACATCCTCCCCGACGGATCAAAACTCCCGATGGAGGATTTCGCTTCGATAATAGGCAAGAATGAACAGACCGCCAGACTCCAGTTCAAATATAACGGGAGCTATGAGGATATTGCCAAAGCAATTAGGGCAAATGTTGCCGCATGGATGGTTGACATGGAGAGATTCTTTGAACTTGTGGTTTTCAATTACATTTATGCTAATGGCGATGATCACTTAAAAAATTTCTCGCTGATTCTGAATGGACAGGATTACCGTCTGGCTCCTGCTTACGACCTTATCAACACCAGTCTACACGTCAATGGCGATGACTTTGGTCTTGACGGTGGTCTGTCATCTGATATAGAAAAGAGCGATGTTTACGACAGAACCGGCCATCCCTGTCGTCTTGATTTTGAGAGGTTCGGCGACAAAATTAGCTTGGTAAAAAAACGTATTGATAGAATCCTAAACAAATATACCGCTTTCCCTGAAGGCGCAAAGCGACTTGTTGACCATAGTTTTCTCACCGACAAACTGAGACGTAACTATGTCCGCATCATAAACGAGCGCATAAACCGTTTCAACAGAGTATCCGAATAAATTAACTTTAATCGTACCAAAATGTCAAAAGCAAAATTAAAAAAACAGATGTCGGCTCTTTCAAAAGAACAGGTAGTCGATATAATGCTCCAGCTATACGATGCGAGCAAGGAAGCAAGTGCATGGCTTGAGTTTTATATGGAGCCCAATAGCGATGCCGAGCTTGAAAAATATAAGAAAGCAATACGCAACCAGTTTTTTGGTCGTAACGACTGGCCTAAAGACCCAAGCTTCAGAGAATGCAATAAACTGATAACCGTATTCAAGAAACTTATACCCGACCCACATGCCATTGCTGACCTGATGCTCTACTATGTGGAACAAGGATGCAGCCTGACCGCACAATTTGGCGATTACGACGATCCGTTTTATACCGCTCTTGAAAACAATTTCAGTAAAGCGGTCAAATTCATATCATCTAATGGACTGATGTCAGAATACTCGCCACGTATGAAAAAGATGATTGAGTCGGTAGAATGCTGTGGTTGGGGATTCCCGGACACTCTTTGGGATATTTATTACGAATACGCAGAGGATTGATTAAATTCTTTTAAGCATGGATACTTCAATTTAGCGGAATAAGAGTTACACTTTTTCGACCAAATAAGCATGCCTCCATTACACTTTAAACGAATCGATAATGAACTTGCATCGGCTTGCACATCTTAGTTAAGATAGCTATATTTGCGATACAAAAACACAGACCTGAGAAGGTTTAAATTAGCGAACTATAAAAGGTAAAAACGGAGCAAAATCGAGCTTTAATACCCGAAGAAATACAAGCTGAATACGCGTTACATTAAAATAGCATGGGATATAAAAAAGATATCGGCCTACGTTCACACGCAAGCCGATATCAGAACATTTGTTTTTAGTCTATACAATCTTATATTTACTTTAATTCTCTTGCTCTAATTCTATTTCTTTGTAATGCGGATTGCGACTCCGCCGCCGGCAGCAAGACGCTGCTTCAGCTTCGTCTTTGAATCGACCTTCACGGTACGTATGCGGTAAGCCTGCGGATTATCCTTCCAGTGGGCGTCAGGCGCATCCTCATAGATTGTCGCCACATATTTCTCCCCCTTCGGCAGAAAGCTCATGTCAATGAGTGCCGTCCTCGGATTTTCATCGGTGATTGCACCCACATACCAGTCGTCGGAGTTCTTGTCAAGACGCGCCACGGTGATATACCGGTTAGGCTCCGCCTCCAGATAACGCGAGTCAGCCCAGTCGACCGGGACATCCTTTATAAACTGGAATGCATCGGGGAAACGCTCGTAATTTTCCGGCAGGTCACACGCCATCTGCATCGGCGATGGCATCGTCAGATACAGCGCAAGCTGACGCGCAAGTGTTGTACCTGCCTGCGAATCCTTACCCTCGCCGTAATAGCTCAGACGTGTCTCAAACAGGCCGGGCGTGTAATCCATCGGACCGCCTTTCAGGCGCGTGAACGGCAACATACAGGTGTGCGACGGCGGATTGCCTCCGAATGATTCAAATTCACCGCCACGTGCCGACTCCTGTGCAAGCCAGTTAGGATAAGTGCGGCAGAGTCCCGTGGGACGCGGTGCCTCATGACTGTCGACCATAATCTGATAGTCGGCGGCGCGCTCTATCACGTGACGCGCGTGGTCAACCATCCACTGTGACGTGTGATGTTCCGACCGCGGTATAATCGCTCCTACGTAACCGGTCTTAACAGCATCGTAATTGTTATCTTTCATAAACTTGAATGCACGGTCAAGCTGCAACTCGTAGTCGGCGGCATTGGCAGCAGTCTCATGGTGCATGATCAGCTTCACGCCTTTTTCCTTAGCATAGTCGCGTAACGCGGGCAGGTCAAAATCGGGATAAGGCTTGTCAAACAGGAACTGGCGGTTTTTACGATAGCTCGCCCAGTCTTCCCATCCTTCATTCCATCCCTCCACAAGCACACCGTCTATGCCATGTTTGGCTGCGAAGTCAATGTAACGCTTCACATTCTCCGTGTTGGCGGGATGTCTTCCGTTAGGCTTCAGCTTGGAATAGTCGGTCACGCCCGGTTTTGCGAGATAGTCATCGGAATACGCCCATGTCTTGACATTGCCTGTAAACATCTCCCACCATACCCCGATGAATTTCATCGGTTTTATCCATGACGTATCCTCAATCTTACACGGCTCGTTAAGGTTGAGTATCAGTTGAGAGGAAAGTATGTCGCGGGCGTCATCGCTTACAATCAGCGTACGCCAGGGCGTACTGAACGGCAACTGCAGATATGCACTCACCCCGAGACGGTCGGACACGAGATGCGCTTTCATTCCGTGAGTATCGGGGTTCACGTCGAGCAGCATGGCGGGATAGCCGGCAAGAGCAGCTTCGTGGGCGCTTACATATACCGAGTCAACCGTCTTTATAAGAAGCGGAGTCTGAATGACCGTACCTCCTGTACGCTGAGCCTCCGAATGTTTTTTATAATTATTAAGCGCCTCGGGCAGAGCGGAAAACGTGGTTTCCGACCACAGATACTCGTCGGTGTCATAGTCACCGGGTATACAGAATAAAGTGTGGTCGTCAGTATAATTAAACTCGGTAAGTTCCTCTTTAAGGGTAAGATAGTTGTTCTTTTTCTGCGCCGGTAGCTCGTAGCGGAATCCGATTCCGTCATCAAACACGCGGAAACGCACCGTCATCACCCGTTCCGGATTGTCGGCACGGAGATTCACTGCAAGCTCACGGAAATGGTCGCGTACATTGGCATACTCACCCCACACCGGCTGCCATGAACGGTCTACAGTGACGGTATCTATACCGGTCACAGTGAACCCGTCGGTAAAAGCGGTCTCGTCGGCTTTCAGACCGAGGCGGCTCGGCGCTATAAGCGTCTTACCCTTGTAATCAAGGGAATAGTAAGGTGTACCTTCCGCATTCACATCGACGTAGAGTCGCAGATTTCCATCGGGCGAGGTTATACCCGCGGCTGCCATCTCCATGACACCCGCGAGCAAAAACAGTTGTATCAGAAGTTTTTTCATCTAAAATGGTGAAAAAGGTTAGTTCATCAAAATGGTGTAACTGTAAGGTTCAAGACTGATTTCCACAGGCACTGTCACCTGCTTGCCGTCAATCAGTCCGGTCATTGTGCTTCCGGCAAGTGAGATAGGACTTTTGACGCTCTTCTCGCTTCCGGTGGTGTTGACCGCCACGAGAAGATTATGCCCCGGAATCGCGCGGGTGAAACATACCACCGACGAGTTGGAAAAGTCACGCAACTCACCGCGGCGCACCTCGGCTGAAGCCTTGAACGCGGCATTGATTGCCTTGTATTCATCGGAAAGTGAAGTCGAGAAGTCGAGCGTCATGTAATTGAAGAACGAAAGTTTGCCCGACAGCCCCTCGACATCCATCGATGAATAAATCATCGGTGTGCCGTTAAGCATAGACGCAAGCACGTAAGCCGCAGGCACACCCTCCGGAGCGCCGAACATCGTTGCGACATTATTCTCGGCTGCAACATCGTGGTTAAACACATAGCGGAGTATCGATTTTCCATCAGGAACCTTGGCAAGTGCCTCCGTTGCCTCCTTGACAACATCGGCAGGTTTACCACCGTTGAATGCAGCCGAAATAGTTGTCGAGCTGTTCCAGTCATATATCATGTCGAATCCATCGGCATAATAATCAGGATTTGCCGTCTCGGCAAGCATAATCATATCACTATTTTTAGCTCGCAACGCAGTGATTACATCGCTCCAGAAATCATGGGGCACACCGTCGGCGTAGTCGCAGCGATAACCGTCTATGCCAAGCTGCTCTACCCAGAAGAGCATCGCATCTTTCATAGCGGCACGCATATCGGCATTGGCGAAATTTAGCTGCGCCACATCCGACCATCCCGAAGGCGAGACGATATTGCCTGCGGCATCCTTTACATACCAGTCGGGATGCTCGGTAATCCAGCTGCAATCCCATGCCGTATGATTTGCCACCCAGTCAAGTATGACTTTCATACCGCTTGAATGGGCGGTATTGACCAGTTCCTTCAGGTCGGTCATTGTGCCGTAGCGGGGATTCACCGCCTTGAAGTCGCGGATACAGTAGGGCGACCCTATGCCGTTAAGTTCGCCCGGTTCATAGACCGGCATAACCCATAGTATGTCACACTCCATACCCGCTATACGCGACACCTGGCGCGTAAGCCCTTTCAAGCACTCGTTATCGCCGAAGAAACGTGGATTTGCCTGATAAATCACATTGGTTGACACCTCATTGCCGATCACAGGTTCAGCCGGGTTAGCAGGCATGTCAATCTCGTAAGAGGTGCAACCGGTAGCGGCAAATGCCGCCACCGTTGCAATAAATGATGCTATCTTGTTCATCAACTTTCTTATTTAAGTTCAGCACCGGCGGGATTAGCCACAATCGTGTAATCCTTATCAAGGGTGATGGTCATGGCGTCGTACTGGGTGTCGTTATTGTTATTGAATATCAGGTTCTCGGTCTCGCCGTCACCTTCAACAGTCAACACCTTGTAAGTCACGCCGTCAATTGTCTCGGTCACTTCTGGACGTGTACCGGGCCAACCGCCGAATATCTCCTTGTCACCCCAGGCATATACGTAGAAGTCGCTCCAACCGGTCTTGTCTTCGATATAAATCTTATATTGATTTGACGAGGGTTCGACAGCTACCGCGCCGTCGGGATTTGCAACTATGTAGTAATCCTTGTCCAGGGTGATGGTCATGGCGTCATACTGGGTGCCGTTGTTGTCGTTGAATATCAGGTTCTCGGTCTCGCCGTTGCCTTCGACAGTAAACACGAGGTAGGTCACGCCACCGATTTCCTTTGTCTCAGTCGACGACATTCCCGGCCAGCCGCCGAATATCTCCTTGTCGCCGTAGGCATAGATGTAAAAATCGCTCCATCCGGTAAGATTCTGCACATAAATCTTGTATTCCTCGCCCGGCTGAGGCTCGGGTTCCGGTTCCGGATCTACGGTCCCGGGGGTGTAGGTCTCCGGATCTATTTCAACAGCACGGTTGGATGACAGCTCGACATAGACATCGCGGTCAAGATTGAACACTACCACGTCGTCAACCTGCTTACCATTGCCGTTGTTGAGTATAACGTGTTCTTCAAGCCCTGCATTGCAGTTTGCCGCGCCAAGGTCGAAGTAAGTGTATGTCACGCCCTTGATTACCTGTGTGCCGGTAGGAGACATGCCCGGCCATGCACCGTTAAGGTCATTGACAGTACCCCACATGTAGAGATACAACTCATCCCATCCGGAATTATTAACCACAAACACCGTGTAGCCGTCGTGAGTGACAACCGACGACGGGTCAAACTCGTTGACGCCCTCGGGAGTGAGTTCAAGATAGAAATCCTGGTTCAATGTCACGTTATAATCGGGAAGCTGACTGCCGTTGTTGTTATTATTGAAAATGAGGTTAAGATTCTTTCCCTCGTTAGCCGCACCGGTATCGAAATACTTGTAATTCACACCGTCAATCTCCACCTTTCCGGTAGGAGTTATTCCCGGCCATGCGCCGAATGCCTCGGCATCACCGTAAGCATACATTGCAAGCTCCTCGTAACCGGAATTGTCGACAACATAGATTACATAACCGTCATGCACGATTTCGTCAGGATTCTGAGGCTTGTTGAAATAGTCAGCCCAACGATATACGAGCACATTGATGCGGTTACCAAGACCGGGAGCCTCGGTGTGCACCACGGGCTTGTTGTCAAGTGACCTTTCCTCACCCTGCTCAACGGAGTAGAATGTATATCCGTCGGCGAGAGTCTTACCCTTGACGAAATCATCGGGATTCAGATATACGCCCCATTTCACATCGGTATCCGATGCTTTTTCAAGTTGCCAGCGCGGGTCGCCCACGGCATCCATTCCGCCGTTGAACTCGCCTATGATATAAATTTTATCGGTGGCAAGCGTACCCTGCGGCACAATTACTTCAAGCAGCTCGTAGCCCGGTCGCAGTTCAAAGCGCGGAAGCTCGCTGTCAAATATTATCTCATCCTTCGAGCATCCTGCAAGCATAGGCAGGAGCATGAGAAAAAGAACAGTGAATATATTGAGTTTCTTCATGATGTCTGATATTAATAGTTAGGATTCTGGACAAGACCCGGATTTACCATGAGTGCCACCTGCGGCAGGGGATACCATTCATAGCGACGGTCACGTTTTGCAGGCATATCCCTGTCTGACTCGGTGGCACGGCCGAAGAACCACCACTGACCTTGCGTAAACTTGTCGAAACGGCGCAGGTCGGTGCGGCGGCGACGACCCTCGTCAAGGAACTCAAGTCCCCACTCGCTGAGCATCCAGTCGGCATCAAATGAGGTGAAACCGGGACCGGGGTTCTCAATCTCTGCGGCATCAGAGGCAGAATAATAACGCTGACGCACATCATTGACAAGCTGTTTTGCGCCATTAGCGTCACCGGCACGGAGCTTGCACTCTGCAAGGGCATAGTAAACCTCGGCGAGACGGAACTCAACCTGGTCGGCATCACGCCAGTCCATACCGGTCGACGACGGGTACACCGGATAACGGAGCACTCGGAAACCGGAGTTGGTCTGTCCCCAGCGCGGGCTCATAACCGGCTCAAGATTGCGGCCGAGATTAAGGAATGTGCCTACCTGGTCCACATATATGAGCGGTTTATCCTGAAGGTCGGCATCAGCAAGCACCGGTTCGCCTGTCTGGTAATTAATCTGTGCGCCCATGGCGAAAATACCGTTCCAGTTGCCTGCAGCATCACACTTGAAGGGCTGCTTGCGGATATCCTTGTCGTTCATGCGGTCAAACGGAGCACCGAGCTTGTCGCCGTAATCGAAAAGGAAGCTCTTCGCACCTTCACTGCCGGCATTGGGGACAAGTGTACCGGTGTTGTCCTTTGAAGGCACCATACATACACAGTTCCAACCACCCTGGTCACATGAGAAATCAAACATCTCGTCGTAGTTGTAAGGCAGGTATGGGGTGTTGCGGTTATTGTTGGTCATGCGACCAGCCTCCATTGAGAAAGCAAACACCACTTCCTGACAGTTGGCATTGTTGAAGCCGTATATTTCGCGGTAATCCGACGCGAGATTGTATGTACCGTAATCACCGTCGATAATCTCCTGACATAGGTCGGCACACTCCTTGAAGCGGTCAACACCGGTGAAAAGCTGAGAATTGAGCAGCATACGCATCTTAAGCATACGGTTCATACCCTGATTCATGCGGTTGCGTGTCGCGCTGGAACCATCCTCTGCGACAAGATCCTTATAGCAGCCGTCAAGCTCGTCGGTGATAAACTTCCATATCACCTCGCAGCCTTTATTGAAGTCGGGGTCGGCAGAGCCGGGTATCTCATTACCTGTCGAGATATTAAGCGGAAGCGCGCCGCCCCACAGCTCGAAGTTGTTGTAATATGCCCATGCGCGCATGGTACGTACCTCCGCGATGTAAGACTTCAATCCCTCTTCTGTCATGCCAATCGCTCCTGCATTGAGATTTTCAAGGTCTCCGATAAGTGTATTGCAGAGACCGATTGTCTCCCATGCATGTTCCCATGCCTGACGGATGATAACTGATTCGGAATTCCAAGTCTGGGTGGAAAGAACAAACTTGGCTGCCTCGTCATAACCCCAGGCACCGCCATTCCATGTACGCCATGTCACCTGGTCGGCAGGAAACTCGTTAAGATACCAGAAATATTCGAGGAAACCGCTTGTCGCACTTGCATAGATTGATGCCACGGCACCTTTGACGCTATTCTCATCCTGATAGTAGGTAGACGCGTCGATTCGGTCAAATGTTACTTCATCGAGGTCGGTACATGACCACGCCCCGACTGCGATTGCGGTCGCGCTGAGCAGACCGGTTATATGATTCATTACTTTCATTGTATCAAGATGTTGAGATTAACGGAATCGGATGGTTACACCTAAAGTGAGCTGCGTTGCCGACGGATAAGCCGAAGTGACATCAATGCCAGGAGTTATGCCGGTGGAAGTTACAGCCGAAGGATCGGTGCCGGAATAGCCTGTGATAGTGAACAGGTTACGCGCGGCGAGATACACACGGAGGGTATCGAGCAAACGGCGGTTTTTCAACGGCACGGTATAACCGAGCGTCACGTTCTCAAGTTTGAAATAATCACCGCGCTCAAGGAAGTATGACGAAATCACACCACCGCCCGACCACACATCGCGGTCTTCAAGATAGGTGCTTCGGAGCACATTGTCGCTACCACTTCCTTTCAGACCCATGCCATATTTGCGCATGTTGAAAATCTTGAAGTCAAACGCACCGTTAAACATAAGGCTGAGGTCAAAGTTTTTCCACTTCACTGTGTTGGTCCAGGTAAGGAAATGCTTGGGCGCACCGTCACCGATGTAACGCTTGTCTTTCGGGTCGGCTGCTGCGGCAGGTACCTTCTCGCCGTCGGCGGTATATACAAGCATGTTGTGGCTTTCATCAACGCCGGCATATTCATATCCGTAGAACTGACCTATCTTACCACCCTCCTCCACACGGAAGAAATACTCGCTTGTACCGACACCGGGCTTAAGATAGAGGTCAAGGTAAGATGCCTGATAGATGGAGTTGGAGAGTTTTGTAAGCTTGGTGGTTCCATAAGAGTAGTTGATACCGGTGGTCCAGGTAACGGGCTTGTTTACAATCGCATCAGCCGTAAGGGCAAGTTCGATACCGGTGTTTTTGGTCGTACCCACGTTAACGAGTATTTCAGGATATACGTAGGGAGGCTGCGGTGCGGTGTAATTGTAAAGAAGGTCCTGTGAACGACGGTCGAAATACTCGATAGAACCGTAGATGCGGTTAAAGAACATGAAGTCGATACCATAGTTGGCACTCGAAAGTTTCTCCCATCCGAGTTCAGGATTGGCATTGTTTGACGGACGATAACCGGTCACCCATGACCCGTCGATGAAATAAGTGCCGTTGGGCGAATATGTGGCAAGCGACTTGTAGGCATCGAAATCGCTACGTCCGGTCACACCATAAGATATACGGGGCTTGAGGCTCTGAACGGTCTGGACATAATCGGCGAGGAAGGGAGCCTTTGCCATTTCCCATGCGACTGATGCTGCCGGGAACGAACCCCACTTCTTATCAGCGCCAAACTTAGTAGAACCCTCGTGACGGATAGATGCAGACGCGATAATCATACCTTTCCATGAATAGTTGACGCGTCCGAAGAAACCGATAAGTGTAGACTGGCTCTTGCCTCCATACATCTGTGCCTTACCGTCGGCAAGCCATGAACCGGAACCGATACCGTTCCAAAGCGGCTTGTCAAACGTAAAGTTGTTGTTCTGCATGAACATCTGTTCCCAGTTGGAACGCTCGTAAGAGTATCCACCCACGACCTTCACATCGTGGTCACCGCTCATGAAGCCGTAGTTGACAAGCCACTCGACACGGTTGGTCCACCATTTCTGGTAGTGCTGTGAAGCACGACCCGCATAGCCGCCCCAATATGACTCGCCGGAAGTGGTCGGGGTGTAATAGTCGCTCTTGAGGTCGTTATAATTATATGAATATGAGAGAGTGGTGCTGACATTGTGTTTGTCATTGTTCCATATACTGTATTTCAGGTCAGCGGAACCGAGGATATATGTACGGTTGCCTTCCGAAGTGTTGACCTCGAGCTGCTGCACGGGATTCTTGATATCGGTAGGCGAGGTCGGCTGATAGTAAGAGCCGTCTTCGTTATAAACCGGTATGGTAGGGTTCATGCCGAGAGCAGTGTCAAACATGCCGTCGTCGCCCCATGTTTCCTTCACCTTGCGGGCGTTGAGCGACGCGGTGAAGCGAAGATGATTGTCAAGAGTGTTGACAGAAACTGCCGCACGACCGCCAAACTCCTCACGACCGCTCACGATGTCAAGACCGTTTGCCTTTTTCCAGTTGACCGAAGCGGTGTAATATCCGCCGTTGGCGAGCGAACCGTCGATTGACAGGTATTGGTTGGTGTCGTATGATGTCTTGCGGGTGATAAGGTCATACCAGTCGGTGCTTGCACCGTAATCATTACCGCGACGTGCGAGACGCCATTCATAGGGAGAAAGCACCTCAGGCTTATCCTTGGCAAAGGCAAGCGCACCGTATGAGTCGTATGTGATTACCGGCAGTCCCGCCTCGCCGGTGCCTTTCTTTGTAGTGATGAGAATCACACCGTTGGCACCGCGTGTTCCATAGATTGCTGCCGACGCGGCATCCTTAAGCACTGACATCGACTCGATATCCTGTGGAGCAAGAGTGCGGATATCACCGCCTGCCACACCGTCGATAACGATAAGCGGTCCATTGCCGGCGGTGAGCGAAGTAGCACCACGCACCTGAAGGTCGGCACCGGCATTCGGGTTAGCCGAGGCGGTGCTTGACACATTAAGACCGGCAACCTTACCGGTGAGCATTTCCATAGGACTGTTCATCGCGCCTTTCTGGAAATCATCGCGGTTTACCTGAACGATTGAACTTGACAGCTCCTTTCTGCTCAACGAGCCGTAGCCTACCACCACGACCTCATCAAGAATCTCGCTGTCTTCCTGCATTGTCACATCAATTTTTGTGCGACCGTTAATCGGTTGCTCAACCGACTGGAAGCCGACATAGCTGAACACAAGAGTTCCGTCGGCAGGGACACCGCTAAGGGAGTAATTGCCATCAAAGTCGGTAGCCATACCGTGCTTCTGATCGCCTTTTACCGAGACGCTGACACCTATAAGTACCTCCCCTGTCGGGTCGGTCACAGTGCCGGAAACATTTACTGACTGCGCCGATGCAAACGGAGCAGTCACGAGAGCCAACACCCACAACATCGTGAGGGCGACGGATCGTAAATTCCATGGGTTTCTGTTCATTATTAGTATTGATTTAATTGTTATGATGACTATTGAATGTCATTTGCTTTACTGGTTATCGCAAAGTTCGACATCCTTTTAAATATTGTCAAGACAATCAAATTAAAATCAAAACCAATAAAGGCATGAACTAACTATAAATCAACCACATCCGCATATTTGTCGGCACAAAATTTCAATATGTTTTTTCACAATTTAAAAGGGAATTTAACCCAAATTTCGCACCTCATTTTCAAATTCATCGGGATTTATAGCGCGTCGGCGCATCTTTGACCGATAAGTATATACCGTCGAAATTGAGCAACGCAGAAATTCCGCGATTTTCGCACTGTCATCTATCCCTATACGTATCAAAGCGAAAAGGCGAAGCTCGGTATTGAGAAGCTCGCCCGACTTCAACACCACCTGCTCGCCGGGATTAAGCAGTGCATTGAACTTGTCAACAAATGCCGGATAGATATTCAGGATAGCCTCGTCAAACTTGACATAGAAATTTTTAAGCAGATGGTCGGCTATCTCTGTAGACTCAAGTTTTTTCAGGAGAGCGTTACGGTTACCACCCTGCGCTGTCAACACACGCAACGACTGCTGATAATGTTGAAGAGTGGAGATTGCCGACGAGCAATACTCCATGAACAGACCTGCATACTGCTCCTTGGTGCGATTGAAATCGCGCAATTCGTAATTTTTCACTTCAAGTTCCTCATTTGCCACCTGCAGACGCGCCGATACGACGCTAAGACGGTCATTCTTGTCGGCAAGCTCCGAATTTTTCGCCCTCAGCTCTTCAGAGAGCGCGCTCAGCTCGTCATTTTTGCCTTTCAACTCGCGATTGGTCTCTTTGAGCTGCTCCGAAAGATGGCTTAGTTCAAGATTGGCATTCCCTACCTCGGCATTTGCACGATGAAGGCTCCTAATCTGCTTTAGTATCAGCAATATCGTGATTACCAACACCACCGAAAGCACACTACTTACCCCTACCATGTAGCGTAACCGGCAGTTGAGCTGATTTTGCAACGATGAGTAAGCATCGTCGATTACCGGCAATATTTTGCTTGACTGGGCATTGCGCATCATCGCCGAGTAAAAATTGGCATCGGCAATACTCTTTTTCAGATAACGGTTGGCACGCTCCACATCACCGTCTTCAAACATGACCGTAGCCACCTCGCGAAACGACATATTCTCTTTGACCGCACCCCTTACATCGGAAATAGCACTTAGCACAAGGTAATGTTTGTATTCATCAGGCATTCCAGCAAGTTTGTAGATATAAGCGAGCGTAGATGCCAATATGGAATATTCCCTTGACCCCAAGGTATATTCATCAAGATGCTTGGACAATTCAGCAATAGCCGAATCCGTATCACCGGCACGAGCGCGTTCAGCCATGACATATACCAGATGATTGAACGATCCCGGCTTGATTACCGACATAAGCGAGTCGGCATACAATGCCCGCAGGTGTTCATGGCCGAGTGCCGTCTCATGTTCGTTGGCATACTCGCTAAGATATTGGTATGTGGCACAATAAGTCGAGTAGTACGGTTCGAGCAACTGCGAGTCAAGTGAATCGCGCGGTATCTGCTGCATGATGTAGAGCGCATCGGAAAAGAGACCGGCATGAGCGAGCACGTCGGCACGTTTTATAGTAAGGCGTGTGAACTCTCCGGGAATCGAGCGCACAGCCGGTCGCCGGAGATTGCAACTGATATAATAAAGAGCCGAGTCAGCATTATAGGCATCAAATTCCGCAATAAGACGATTTACAATCTCTGTTTTCTGCTTCTGGTCGCGTGCGACAGCGTAGCTTTTCCTGAGTTGGTTTATGCGGTTTTCTTTTGCGATTTCATAATCCTTGCTGCGATCGATTTCATAGTCAAGCTCGTCATACAACGCCTTTAGACCGGATTGCGTATCAGGGTTTCGTTCACTGCACGATGCAAGCAGCAATGTGATAAAAGCAATTATGTATATTTTCATGAAACAGATTTAAATACAGTCGACTTTAGCAAGATTTTTTAAGGTGAACGTATCCGGCATCATGGAAATGATACCGGATACATGCACAATCGTGTGTGTAAATTTATAACTATTCCTGATTATTACCAAAATTCTTACTCAATAAAATATTACCGCACCGTCATTCCTTGACTAACACGGCGGCATCAAGTGAAGCCAACACAAATTCCGCAGACGGTGACAGATCGACACGTTCGCCGGTAAGCGCGTCACGGAATCTGCCTTCCGGAAGTCCCGCCGGGATAGTAAAGCGGCTTTCATCATCGCTGAAATTCAGCATTACAACCACATTGTCATCACCGAGAGTGCGCTTGTAGGCATATACACAGTCATCGGCGGTTGTGACAAGATTGGTCAGTTTACCGTTTTGTACACCTGTCCGCAATGCGGGCTGCGTGTGCTTCAAGTGAGCCAGTGTCGTAATTAGACTTGTCATGGCGGTGTCGGGCTGTGTGGTCCAGTCGATAGGTGTCTTTTCGGCAAGCGACACTCTCCCGCCCGACTTATACTGAATCTCCTGTCCGTTATAAATAAGCGGCATACCATAGACAGTGAATTGAAGCACAGTAAGCGGACGCAGGTATTTGTGATATACAATATCACCACTGCCTCCCTGATCTTGGAGAACATCGTGATTGACAAGATACACCATGCGTGAACGTCCCGCGTATGGATTGGCAATTGTATCGTCGGGAGCCTTTGACTCGCCGGTAGTGATACCTTCATTGGCAAGCAGTTCGCAAGACTCACGCAAAGACACAAGATTTTTCACCGAGTCATTGGCAAATCCCTTCAGCACCTTTTCCTGAAAATCCCAGCAATAGTTATAGTCGAAGTACCCGTTCTTTACCAGCGATGGGCGGGAAGAGTCTTCGGCAAGCCAGGTTATACGTTCCCCGTTTTTCAACACGCGTTCCGAAGCCTTTTTCCAGAGGAGGGGCGATGGACCGGAAGCATAATCGCAACGGTAACCGTCAATATCGAAATTGTCTACCCAATACTGCATGGACTTCACCATCTCATCCTGCATTGCCTCACAGTCACGGTCAAGTTCATACACATCTTTCCACGCGCCACCGAAAGGATGTACAAAATCACCATCTTTCTTGGTATAAAATTCCGGATGTTCCGTAACCCAGACATTATCCATGGAAGTGTGATTTCCTACCCAGTCAAACCATATTTCCATACCATTGTCATGGATTACCTTTACCAGGTCGCGAAGGTCATCTTCCGTACCGTTGTCGAGATCAATCTTCTTATAATTCTTAATGGCGTAGGGACTTGAATGAGCACCCCACAAGCCGGTGTCGCCAAGTTCGTAAATCGGCATCAGCCACACAACATCCACACCCAGTTTCTTAAGACGCGGAATCTGGCGTTCCACCCCTTTGAGATTACCTTCAGGTGAAAAGTTGCGCACAAATACCTCATAAATCACACGGTTTTCAGGTACACGCACTTCTGTCGCCTCGACTGCCTTTTTACCACACGCAGTCAGAAGCGGCAAAATTGTCAACAGGAGAATGAATGTCTTTGTCAGCTTTATTTTCATTGTAATATGATGAATTTAAATTATATACACCGGAAATACACCGGCACACTGACAAAATTAAGACAAAACCGCTCCCAGTTTAGAGCGTTCATATTAAAATCAAAACACCACAGCCCACAACTATCATGATATCAACAACATAAATATTTCAATTTCAAACTATGATAAAGCTACGACAAAGTTAAAAAAGAATCATTACAAATCAATCCTATAAAGGACATGGGTACATAACGGGGAACCGGAAATGAGTTTAGGATGCTCAAACTCACCAACCTTCAACATGCCTATTTTCTGCATCACTCGCTCCGAAGGCAAGTTTATCTTGGCGGTAAATGAATATAGACGGTGCAATCCCAATGTCCCCGCATTCTTTAAGACTTCTTTTGCAGCTTCAGTAGCATATCCGTGATTGTGATAATCGGCATCTAAACGCCACCCAATCTCGACACCCGGGGTAAATTCAGCATCGAAACCAATTTCATGAAGCCCGACATAACCAATAAATTGACCGGTAGATTTATGCTCGACCGCATACAGTCCCCAACCTTTCCTTTGGAACTCATCATGAATGCGGAGAAAAAAAGATTCTGTCTCCGCATGGCTTAATGTAGCAGGGAAATAACGCATCACCCGCTCATCCTTATTCATGGCGACAAACCGAGGCAAATCCTCCTGCCTCCATCCGCGCAAAATCAATCGTTCCGTCTCAAAATAAATCATTATCGCAAAGTCATTAAATTTTCAAATATACATGTTTATTGATTAACTTCCAAAATGACGAGTTGTCAGATGACAGAGATACGGAGGGACAGAAGGTCAAAATAGTTGTCGTCAGTTTTCAGATTTCAGTTTTCATAGGGGGAGAGGATTTAAGTAGGGTGCCGGCGGAGCAGCATCGAGAAATTTGGATGATTATCAGATACATAGTTTCCGGCAGCCGATGTAGGGGCGAGTGGAAGCTCGCCCGCGTTATGCCATGATTAACAGGAAGTTGCGAGGTTTGGCGGATGCACTTTGGTGCATCCCTACTATGATAACCCTTTAACCTCATAACTTCCCGAATAACCCCGTAAGCGTCAAGGCGCAGGGTTGACAGTCACGATGGAGGAGGAGGCATTGCCGTCGCGGTGGAGGCGGATTTGTACCGGGATGCGTTCACGTAGCTCCTCGACATGACTGATTATGCCTACATGGCGCCCCGACACGGCGTGAAGCGAACGCAGGGTGTCGACCGCTTTGCGGAGCGGTTCGCCGCTGAGTGTCCCGAAACCCTCGTCGATGAAAAGTGTTTCGACGGCAAGACGACTGCCTATATCGCTCAACGCAAGCGCGAGCGACAAAGACACAAGGAAACTTTCACCACCTGAAATCGTGGTCGCCGAACGCGACGTGTAACCCTGATAAGCGTCTTCGATAGTGATGACAAATGTACCGGGAACAACTCTGAGCTGATAACGGTCAGAAAGGCTGCGCATATAACTGTTTGCCGAATGAATAAGACTCGCGAGCACATAACTCTGCGCAATCTCGCGAAACCGCTTGCCTGCGGCATCGCCAAGCAATGACCGGAGGCGTTCCCAGCGGTCAAACTCCTCCCTTTTTCGAGCCGCCTCTTCTAACAATGTCCCCTGCTCCACGCGACGCTCCGCATTCTGGCGCAACAACAGGGAAATCTCGCCTGACAAGCGGGCCTTCTCATCGATAGCAGCATCAATCTCCTTTATCGAGGCATCAAGTGTCTCCGGGGTGTCACACGGGTCAAGTGCGGGAACTGTTTTCCCATGGTCAGCGACATTACGTATTGCCTCGTCAAGCAAGGTTTTCTTCATCAACACATCATCGGCGATACGCTTTAGCGACACCGACAACTCAGAGATATATGCGGCGGAATATTCCTGTAAACGTGTCAAATCATCCGTTGAGATTCCTGTTGCCGACGCGACAAAGGCATCAACACGACGGCGGTTTTCCATAACCCGCGACTCAGCGTTGCGCCTCATGTCGACAGCGGTCTTGACTTCGGCAAAAATGCCGGAAGCCTTTTCCCTAAGACCACGGCATTCCCGGGGTGTCACCCCGGCACCACTCCACGAGGGCATCACGCCGGTAACAGCCGCAATCACACCGCCGACATCATTACAAAGCGTGGCAGCCTTTTCAAGTTGCGGTGCAAGATTGCGCCTATGCTCAACAAGAGCATCGAAAGCCTTCGCTTCGCCGGAAAGGCGCGCGGCACAACCTGCAGAATCATCCTCCCACCCGGCTTGCCATTCGCTCTCCCCGACAAGCGTCCGCAAGTCAGCCGTGCTCTTTACAATATCGGATTTCCATCCCTCAACAAGTGCTGCAAAAGTGGCAATAGCACTGTTGGAGTCAGCGACTTTCTTTTCGGCAACAGCCTTTTCGTCAGCCAGATGTTCAAGAGTCTTCCCCTCTTTCTCCATCGCTGAGCGAAGAGCACGGAGACGCTTTTCCATCTCCTCTCCCTCTGCACTCTTAAGCTCCAGCCGTCCCAGTTCTTCAGCCGCATCTTTTTCCACGGCAGATATCGCCGCGCCTACATCACCTGCGGCGCGGTCAATGCCACATTTACGGCATGCCGCCTCAGCATCGGCAAGTGCGCGGGCGTACGCATCGCCCTGCTCATGCTCGCGACGCTCCTTCCCGTAAGTATCGGTCAACGCCTGCAGTTTCGCGGCATCTACCGCCTTACGGTCGTTCAGCGCGCGATAATCTGCAACAGCCTTTTCCCATTCCTCCCGGGCGACGCGACACACATCGTCAATCTCCGCCTCGCCGGGAATAGCGGCAATCACATGTTGACGGCACACAGGGCAGATATCACCAACGTCGAGACGTGAACGTATATCTTTCGCCCATCGCCCCACACTCTCACGCTGACGTTCGTAATCACGCTCGCGCCGCTCCATCTGAGACTTAGCGGAGGCAAGCGGCTCTTCCATATCGTCAATGCTCTTTTGGAGCGCGGCAATCCCCTCGCTCATGGCGGCAAGACGCTTTTCCTGCACCTCAAAACGCGATTTCTCACGCGCCACAACCTCCTCACGGTCGCGCGCCGTGGCACAGGCGGCAATCCTGTCACGTAATTCAGTGATACGTCGGCGTACATTAGCCATATCCATATCTAAGAGAGAGCGGTCAAGCCCGTCGACCTCCCGGCGGCGCGCCTCCAGTAAGGTACATCCCTTCTCATATTCACACGCCGCCTTTTCGAGTCCGAGCAGCATGGCTGCAAGCGTTGCCTTTTCCTTATCGGCAGCCCCGGTGGTCGCACGTATCTTGTCGCTATAGCCAGTAATTGCCGCGACGAGCCCTGTTATAGCCTGAGAGTTGGCATACACAGCCGCTTTCGGCTGATGAGCCGCAATCACGGCATCGGTCTTACGCAGGTCTTCATCGAGAGCATCGCGGTTAATCATCGCATAAGCATGACCGCATCTTATCTCCACAAACTCCGTTGCCAACAAGTCAAGCGACCGTTTCCTCTCCGCCACCTCCAAAGCAGCCTCAGCAGCAGCCTTCATCCAGCCACGCGGTTCGACCGTCCGCGTCCAAGTGTCTATCAGTAAGGAGTCGCGCCTGTAATCCTCTCCCTCTTTCACTTCAATAGCCGCCTTATAGGCTTTTTCGGCATCGGCAAGCGACTTGTCGAGAGTGCTCTTCGTCGAGAGCCAGTCGCGGCGGCGTTCCATCTCACCGCGCTTACCCTTCAATGAAGCGATCTCAGTGTCAAGTGACGCGAGCAACGCTTTCTTTTCAACAACAGTTCCGTCGTCAAGCAGATTTATCGCCTCTACCTTACGCAGAGCCTCATCAAGGGCACTCTTGCGCATCATGGTCAACTGATAGATTTTCTCGCCGAGACGACGGTAAATATCCATGCCGGTGATTTTTTCAAGAATAGATGCCTTCTCTTCGTTCTTGCTATTGAGAAACCGTGTGAACTCGCCCTGTGCGAGCATCACCGTGCGGCAGAACTGCTTGAAGTCGAGCCCGACGGCAAGCAATATTTCCGCCTTAATATCCTTATCCTTGGTCAAGATGTCGCCCGACGACAGATTCTGCAGCGACCACTGTTTCCCCTGCAGCGCGCCGGAAGGGCGTTTACGTGCCCGGGCAACACTCCATGCCGCTTCATAGGCGACACCGTTGCTGCCGGTGAATGTCAGCGTCACCGATGCCTCCCCGGTGTTACGGCGCATAAGCTGGCGCGGGTCACGGAGCGTTATCGGCTTTCCCGCCTCATCCATGTCGCCCTCCATCTGTGTATTGTCAAAGCGTGGAGTAGTGGCATAAAGCGCGAGACATATCGCGTCAAGTATCGTGGACTTTCCCGAACCGGTATCACCCGTGATCAGGAACACCGGTGCATCGGATAGCGGTCGTGCCTCAAAGTCGATTTCGGCATCTTCAATCGATGCTATATTGTGGATGGTAAGTTTTCGCAGTCTCATGATTTTATCGGTTTCGTTCATCCTCCATCACAGCGGCAAGCGCCTCGTTGAACATCGCCTCCATATCATCGTCAAATTCCCTGCCGGTGTCGGCGGCATAGCTTCGCGCTATTTCGATAGGCTGACGTGTCTTGAAGTCGCTTACCGACATCATTTTAGTCGAGCCGGCACTCACCTGCGGGCGCACGGCATTTATATGACATACCCTGCACGCCTTCCCTGTGACGGCGGCGAGTGCCTGCGCCATGCTGTCGGCAGCCAGGAAATCATCAACCCGCACATTAAGACGGATATATGCCGGAATGTCGTCGGGGAAATCGCGCAGGAGTGCTTTTACACTATCCCAATCGGCAGCATCTGAAGCGGGAAGCGTGACGAGCGGGCGAGGATTGTCTATCGCAATGGTCTTGACGACAGGCATCTCTCCCCCGCCATCAATCGTGACGACACTTACGCTATGCTCGTAAGCCTCATCGAAACTCACGGCGAGCGGAGTGCCGGAATATCTGACGCGATGCGACCCGCCATGCACCCACTGCGGGCGATGTATATGCCCGAGTGCCAGATAATCGTAGCCGGAGCCGAAATCCTCTATGCCGACATAATCGATACCGCCTACCGTGTAGTCGGTCACACTGTCGTGACCGGTGAAGTCGCAGCCCTTTACCGTAGTGTGGGCACTCATGACCACCGGCAGCCTCTCACTGTTTCGCTCACGCACCCGGTCGAGAAGCCCGCTGAAAAATCCGTCGGGGATAAAACGCTCCGAGGCGTATGGCACTGCAACCACATATCCCTTCCCGGGTATCCCGATAATGTGACTGTCCGGATTTTCACGGTCAAGCGACCCGATTGTGTGCACGTTAAACCGCCTCCACGGGGCACGGAATATCTCGTGGCGCATACCGCTGTCATGATTGCCCGCAGTGACCACTATCGTCATCGCGGGACACGCCTCATGAATGGCAAGCAGCGCGTCGGCAAACATCGTCTGCACCGATGCCGACGGTTGGGAGGTGTGATATACATCACCGCTCAGCAGAAACAAGTCGGGCTGCTCATCCGCGACGATTCGCCTAATCTGCTCCAGCATAGCCGCCTGCTCTTCAGTCCTGTCGTAATTGTAAAGTGTGTGACCGAGATGCCAGTCACTCGTATGAAGTATTTTCATCTGATATCAGCAAAATTGATAATTTAAGTTTCGCAAGCTCACTTAAAGGTTAAAAGGTGTAAGGTTTAGGGTGTAGACAGACCGGCACTTTAACCTTTAACCGGCTTGCATGGCAAGCCTTAACCTCCTAACCATCAACTTTAGTCTGCGAAAGTTGAATTTATAACAGATACAAATATAATGAATTTGGAAGAGATTGTCGTATCTTTGTGGAGAAAGAGATGATGGCATGGAAATAATCGAGATAACGTCGCTTGACGACAAACGCGTGGAGGCATACGCGGCACTCACTGAAGCACAGTTGCGCAACCGCTTAAATCCAGAGGCGGGCATATTTATCGCGGAAAGCCCCAAGGTGATTCATGTAGCGCTCGATGCCGGATATGAACCGCTGTCGCTTTTGTGTGAACGACGCCATATTACCGGTGATGCTGCATCAGTCATAGCGCGCTGCGGCGATATCCCGGTCTACACCGGCGAGCGCGAGTTGCTCGCGTCGCTTACAGGCTATAAGCTGACGCGTGGCGTGTTGTGTGCCATGCGCCGCAAAAGTCACGTGCCGGTCGGTGAGATATGCCGCGATGCACGACGGATTGTTGTGATTGACGGGGTTGTCGACACAACAAATATCGGGGCGATATTCCGCTCGGCAGCGGCTCTCGGTATTGACGGGGCGCTTCTCACCCCGACATCGTGCGACCCGCTCAACAGGCGCGCCGTGAGAGTGTCGATGGGAAGTGTGTTTCTTGTGCCGTGGACCTGGCTTGACAAGCCCGTCGAGTCGCTGCACGACCATGGATTCCGCACAGTGGCAATGGCTCTGACCGACCGGTCGGTGCCGATCGATGACCCGACCCTGTCGGCAGAACCACGTCTTGCCATAATCATGGGCACAGAAGGTGACGGACTTCCCCGACAGGTAATCGAAACGGCTGACTACACCGCCCGAATCCCCATGAGCCACAATGTCGACTCCCTAAATGTTGCCGCTGCCGCCGCCGTCGCTTTCTGGCAACTGCGGCTGTAGCTAAATCGCGGATTAACAGTCGTGACGCGGGCTTGCTTCCGCAAATCCCTACATCGGCACATAAATATTAGCTTGATAATCAGCTTATCAGTAGGGGCAGGTAGAAGCTCAATGTCACTAACTTTGGTGCCGGAGCCATAAATCCCCGAAAGGGGGATTCATCCTATTATCCGCGGGTATGCCTTCGGCATTACCCGTGGCGCAAGTGCATCTCCTGTTGACTCAACCCCGGATTGGGTTGCATAAGTATCTTATTAGCAATATTTATGCAATCTGTTTCAGGGTTGCGTCATTGTGGGGGCATCGCTCTCCACGGGCGCACCTACGGCACTCCCCGCGGTTTCCGCCATCTTGCCCTTTCAGGGCAAAATCCTTAAGTTAGTGACATTGAGTGGAAGCTCGCCCGCATAAGAGCGGTCAATAAAAAAGGTTGTATCAAAATTTTGACACAACCCCACATCTAATTTCTATAGATGATTTATTTCGTGCGGGTGACGGTATGAATCACCTCTCCATCGCTATCAAGCATATTGAGATTCAATGAGTTTTTGTCGGCTGTAAGAACCGAGAAGCCGGCCGCATCACTACAGAACACCGTACCATCGATTTTTTCAGGCACTCTCGTACGTGAGCCTGAAGTGTTGACCACATAATCAATATCTGAGCCGGGGCGACGTATATGTTGGTAATTATGGAGATGACCGCATACGTACATGTCTACCTCATGCTTGCGGAGAATTGAGTCGACCCGCTTCTGCATGTCGGTCCTTTCCGATTCCGACTTGTCGGTAAAGGCAAATATGGGATGATGCCCTACTACTACAATCCAGTCTTCACCGGCATCTGTAAGAACGGAGTCAAGCCATTGCAACTGCGCATCCATATCCTGAGCAACCGCATCGGGATACTCGTCGCTCTTTTTACGGTATTTGTCAATCAGCGGAGTGGTGTCGATAAACACGACTTTGAGAGTGGTACCATCATCCTCGAATGTCTTGGCGTAATACCGTGACGGCATAGCCCAGCGGCGTGATATACCGGAATAATCAATTACAGCCTGAGTATCGCCACGATATTCATGATTGCCGCATATCGGATACCATTCGACCATAAGCTCGGGATGAGAATAAATCAGCTCGTAATTGGTCATCCAGAGAGGGTCGGATACACTCTGCACACCTTCATAGTGGTGTGTGTCACCGAGTGCGAGAACAGCCTCCGGACCGATATGGTCGGCAACCGCCCCCATTGTTTCAGCTACCTTTTTCTGCTCATAATATCCGTTGCGACCGAGATCGGAGGCAACGATAAGATTAATGTCACCTTTGGCAAGTCTATTCTGTGCCGACGCACATATCGCCGCGATAATGGCAACTGTTGCTATAAATAATTTACGAATCATATTTGATTAGTATTTAAAATTTTAACTTATATTTTTAGAATGTCATTTTGATACCGCCGTTGAATTTCACGCCGTAATATTCCTGCTGCATGGTGAAATCCTTGCTTCCCTGATAGTAGCGCAACGGTTGGTTGAGAAGATTGGTACAGTCGGCATACACGGTAAATTTTGTATTTCTTCCGAAAGTATAGCTGATATTGAAATCCATGTATTTTACAGCGTCATAATAGCGGTCGTAAAATTTGCTCACTCCCATCTCATCGATAAATGACGATGCGTAATTGAACGAAACACGTGCCGAAATACCGTATTTTTCAAAATAGAGCGAGAGGTTGGCGGTATGTTCAGGAGAACCCGGCAGACTCAATCCCTTTTCATTCTCACGCCCCTCGAAGTTGAAGTCGGTGACGCGTGAATGAGTGTAGGTATATGTCCCGTAGAGGCCTATACACCGTAAAGAGGGGGCTATGAAACTGAAATCACGCTGATAGGCAAACTCCGCGCCAAAGATATTGGCATTTCCTCCGTTTTTGGGTTGAGTCAGTTTGGTCCATACGTTTCCCTCATACTCGCGGTTGAAAGCCACCTCATCGACAATAAACCCGTCGATACGCTTATAGAATAGCCCTGCCGATAGCAGACCGACGGATTTCCAGTAATATTCGGCATTAATGTCAATATTGTGGGAGGTAGTCGCCTTAAGTCCCGGATTGCCGATCACAATCTCATTGTCGCCGCGCTTTATATTCATTCCCGGTACGAGAGCTGAATACTTCGGACGCGATATAGACTGATTGTAACCTGCGCGCACCATGAAATCCCTGTTGACTTCCCATTTCAGTAAAAGTGACGGCAGGAAATTGATATAGCTCGAGGCTTCGGGCGCAGTCTCGGAAACGGTATTTGCCTCGTCATCATATATTCTGCCGGTGTAACGTAGCGCGGTATTCTCGACACGCAGACCGCCCATGAAATTCAGCTTTTCAGAAAGGCGTGAGTCTATGCGGACATATCCCGATGTCACATTCTCACGCGCGCTATAGTTCCCTGCAAGTTCTTCAGGTACCTGCGTCTTCTCAAACAACGTGGCGTCGTCAAGATTCAACGAACCGAGAAATTCCTTTGACACGAAAGACCCGACTTTATAGCGTGAAGAAGGCATGAAACGGTCAGTGGTCTGATTCACGGCAGCGGCAAATGCATCGGCATTAAAACGGTCTTCATCAACCGGTGCATACTCGTAGAAATCTATATCCTTGTGTTTTGTCTTGTTTACAAACTTAAATCCGAATTTAAGCTTTGAACGCTCACTCAAGCGCGTCTTGAAATCAAGCGCTATCTTGAAGTCGCGCTCTACAATGTTTTCTTGCTGCTGGGTCAGATCTTTCAAAGAGAAATCATCATTAAGCAGCATCGTGTAACCTTCCTCAGGTGTTGCAAACGGTGTACGCGGATCGGAAAGGTCAAAAGAGAAGTGCTGCTTGCGCAGACGATAGTCGATGTAGCGTTCATTAGGACGGTCTTCGGAAGCCCTCGCATAACCGATTTTCCAATCGAGGTCTACCGCGCCGAGTCGGTTTTCACCTCCGAGAGTGAAATCCATTGTACGCTGACGCTCCAGACGCGCATCGCGCTCATCACCGGAACCGCCCTTGGTCTGTACCCTGACATCGGCTACACCTTTCGGGGTTACATCCTTAAGCGTGGTACGGTAACGATTTTCCCAGTCGTTGCGGTTGTTGAATATTCCCTTGAACCAGATTTTATTGAAATCGTCAAACTTGTAATCAAGCGAGAGGGAGTAACTCTGACGCTCACGTGTCACAAAATACTGGCGCATCTGATAATCGCTCACATAAAGATTACCGTCATCATCTTTCTCCCAAAGAAATTCCGTGTCATACGACCCCGCGGGAGCATTGTTATATGAAGCCGAAGCCATGAACCCGAACCGGTCATTGAAAAAACGATTTCCAACCGTGAGACCGAAATTCATCTGCGCCTTGCGACTCACCTGATTATAACCGCTTCCCGCCACAGCATTGATAGTAAACTTCTGCGGTGAATTTTTTGTGACAAGATTTATCGAACCGCCTATCGCATCGCCATCCTGATCGGGCATGAGAGTCTTGTTGACCTCGATTGTCTGAATCATGTCGGAAGGGATAAGGTCAAGTTGCACATTACGTATATCGCCCTCCGCCGACGGTATCCTTGACCCGTTGATGGTGACCGAACTGGAATCGGCGGGAGTGCCGCGCACCTGACCGAAACGGGCCTCACCCTGGTCATACTGTACATTGATGCCGCTGATACGTTTAAGCGCGTCACCGATATTGGAATCGGGGAACTTGCCAATCTGGTCGGCTGAAACTACATTAGTGATGTTTACGTTGCTTTTCTGAGTGTTGATAGCTCTCTGTTGACCGGAAAAAACGCCGGTGACCACAACCTCATTTAGTTCCTTAGACTTATCTGACATCACAAAATCCTGTGTCACGTCGACATCATTCAATGCCACTACCTTATCAGACGGTGCGAAACCGATGTAGGTGACTTTCAGGCGGTGGTTGCCAGAATGCAACCCGGAAAACGAATAAAACCCGTCGGCATCGGTAATCGCCGAACGCGAATTGTCATCCAGACTAACCACTGCGCCCGGCAGAGGATTTTTTTCATCATCAAGAATACGCCCTTTAAGCAATCCTGTCGCAGGGCTTTCTGCCGCTTGAATGACCATGCCTGCTGAGAGCACGGTCAAGATAGATGTAATTACTTTTTTCACTGTCAATATCATTATTGATTTCGACAGCAAAAGTAGAGAGGTAATATTTCATGGTTTTTTCAAAAATATTGAATTATCATAAAATCCGGTCAAAATGTAATCATCGCTGACACTCCGACTGATTGCGGACTGATGGCAGGAGCGACAAACACCTTGTCATATCTCTTTTTTAAAAATGTCTTCGTAATGACGGGATAAAGCCAGTAAGCCACCTGTGCGCTCAATATACCCATTCCGGCACCGGCTAAGACATCGGTGAGCCAGTGACGGTTATTGTACATGCGGAAAAAGCCCGTGCCTGCCGCGACAGCATAACCCGCCACACCAATCCAGGGCGACACGTCCCAATATTCCCGTCGCAACAGCTCGGCTCCCGCAAACGCAGTCGCAGTGTGACCGGAAGGGAATGAATTGCGACTGCTTCCGTCGGGGCGTTCCACAGCGGTGATTGTCTTTAACCCGAACACGGTGACACCCGTAAGCAAGTATGCGGTACCGGCTATTATCGTCATGTCGACATAGTCATGCCGCCCCTTGACCCCGCACAACTTCAAGCCATAAAGGGCGGCAAGAGGGGCAAACTGCGTAAAATCGTCAATCGTCACCTGTGGATGAGGGCGTTCCTGCAATTCCTCTTTCACCTCATTGTCATGACCCTTCAGCCAATCGCTTTCCAATCCTATCACACCTACCCCGATAAGGGTCGCCGGCACTATAAGCTGAGGCGGACGAAACCGGTAGGGAGCCTTCAGGGAGTCAGTAACCGCCGTGCGATCATCGGCACCATGCATTGCCGGGGAAACCAGCAGGAAGCACATAAGTGTCATGCAGCATTTCCTTATAATATAAATAATTTTGTTCATAAGAATTTGGGAATAAATATAATAAGTCCGGAAATTGCGGCACACACAGCCATAATCACGACGGCCCCCGCTGCAAGATCTTTTACTCCGCGGATTGCATCGTCGTAAGTCGGGCACACACGGTCAGCCAATCGCTCAATTGCAGTATTGAATGTCTCCGCGACTAACACCCCGGCAATATTCAGCAACAGAATGAGCCATTCAAGCCGTGACAGGTTAAAAATACAGCCACAGGCAACCACTCCAATCCCAGCCGCAAGATGAATTTTCATATTGCGCTCACCCATAGTGTGACAAATACCGGCAAACGCATTCCGAAAGCTGCGTGACAACGGATTATAGCCCTTCATCATACTCAAGTTTGTTTTCTGCACGTTTCTTCACACCACCGAACTGCCATGACAGCCCGATATAGAATATGCGGGGGTTACGGCGTTTTTCGACCTTCTGCTTCAGTTCTGGTGTGTCGAGGGTGTAGGATTTACGATATGTATCGAAAAGGTCGGTGACCGAACCGATTATCGACAGGTTTATCGCCGGAATGTCATACTTCATGCCAAGATTGATACGAAGATCGGCGTCACGCCGTCCTTGAGGCACGAGAGTAGCGGAACGATACCGCGCGTTAAGCTGAATCATATAGCGGCTGAACGGACGGAAATCCGCGTTGAGCAACGCACTCCATGAAAATGTGTCCTTGTGTTTTCCGAAGCCAAGTTTGGAGGCATCTATTTGATTGTAGTAGCCGTTCATGTTAAGATTGAAATCAAGCCAGCGACTCACGGGCATGCTCCATATCAGCTCTATTCCGGCGTTTTGACTCGACTGAAGATTTTCCTTAGTGGTAAGCAGCACGCCGCCGTCAATATATTGTGACACCTCCGTGATCTTGTCGTAGATATAACGGTAATATAGCGTGGTCATCAATGATGCACCACTTTCGCCACGCCAGAGCCACCCGGCTTCAAGAGAATGTATCTTTTCTGGCTTCAGGTCGGGATTACCGGCCTCAAGACTAAGCGGATTGATTCGCTCGGCAAAAGGGTTCATGTCGCTTCCATCAGGACGGTTGACTCGCAGCGAATAGCTTAACATGACTTCGCTTCCGCTGCCAAGCGGATGGGATATATGCAGTGTGGGATACAGATTAAAATAGTGGCGGCGCAAATCAGTGGATGTGTTGTGCAGGTCGTTTCTGATGCCGGTATATTCACCCCTTGCACCGGCAAGCAGATTCCATTTCCCGAAATGCATTTCCAAGGTGGCGTAAAGCGAGTTGAGCAACCGGTAATGTGTAAAATCACTTGTCCGGTCGAGATTGGGTATAAATTCCGCTCCATTCCAGTCCGACACGTGATAATTCTGTTCGGCGCGGAGATGTTCGAGTTCGTAGCCTGACACGAGCTTTACATTACCTGACAGACGGTGATGCCAGAACACACGGGCGGCATGGATATAATTGGCATCCCACACCCACTCGTCATTTTTCGACATCACGCGCTGCTCAGTTGTGGTGTAATGGTTAATCTCATCTTCCGATTCCGAGGAGTAGGTGTAATCGACTCCAAATTCATTTTCCTCCCCGTAGGTATGGGAATATCGGAAACTCCCCTCCCACATATTTTCTTTTGCATCGGCATCGCGGTCGCGTTCGTAGGAAGCAGTCTCCATACCGGAAATATCATGTGTCTGCGACTCCACGCGCTCATTGCGCTTGAAACGCCGACGATTGTAACTACCCGCCACCTCGATCACGTCGCGTGACGACAGGTTGACATTCATGCCAAGACGGAAGGTATGCGACACCGGACGCCCGAGACCGTAAGTAGTCTGGCTGATGTCGCCGACGGGAGATGTGCGGCTGTCGATGATGCTGCGGTCGTAACGGTCGCGCCGCCAGGTATAGTCGCCAAACAGCGTCATACCCTTAAATCCGTAATTGAGACCCACGCCGGCATTTGTGCGCCAATAGCTGCCCATATTTGCGGTCACTGTGCCGTTAAGTCCCTGACGGGCATCTTTCTTAAGCACAATGTTAATTATGCCGCTCACCCCGTCGGGCTTATACTCCGCCGATGGATTGGTGATGACCTCTATACGCTCGATATTGCTTGCCGGAAGCTGTGCGAGTGCATCGCCGCGTGTCTTCGCGCTCATCATCGCCGACGGCTTGCCATTTATAAGGATGGTCACATTTTCATTGCCGCGGAGACTTACATTGCCATCGATATCGACATCCACCGACGGTATATTCTGCATCAGGTCACCAACCGAGCCGGAGCTGCTCATGATATCTTGCCCGACATTAAATACTTTCCTGTCAAGCCGCGCCGTGAATGTGGACTTCCGACCTTCAACCACAACCTCCGACAGCGTTTCACCCATGGAAATATACAGAGTGCCTGCATCAACAATCGCACCGTGAGCCACGGCAAAAGTGTCGGAGCCGACCGGCTCGCATCCTACGTATGCTCCTTCTATGTAATAGGACCCACCCGGAACTTTCTCCAGACGGAACACACCAAGGCTGTCAGTCATGCAGCCGGCCTCGATTTTTCCATCACGAGTTCTGTAAAGTGTGGCGGTCGCATATTCGACAGGCAGTCCCGAATCTTTTTCCAGAATCTGACCTGTCACAGTACCTATAGTCTGCGCTTCAAGGTCAAGATAGCCGAGCGCGACAAGCATTATTAAAATTAAACGTGCCATATAGCCATTGCAATTCGTGATTATAAACCGGCGCGAAATTACGAGGCGATTTTGCAGAGATTCTGAATTTCTACAAAATTTAGTAATATTTTTACCGTTAAAAACGATAAGATGAAAATACTGATAATAGAGGATGAGAAGCAACTCTCCGACAGCATCGTTAGCTTTCTCGGGCAGGAGGAATATTTGTGTGAACAGGCGTTTTCATATATGGAAGCCGCCGGAAAAATCGAGGTATATGAATATGACTGCATACTCCTTGACCTGATGCTGCCCGGCGGTACCGGTCTTGACCTGCTACGGCATATAAAAGAGACTGCACCGCGTACGGGTGTCATCATAGTGTCGGCGAAAGACTCGCTCGACGACAAGGTGACAGGTCTGCGCCTCGGTGCCGACGATTACCTTGCAAAACCGTTCCACCTTCCTGAGCTGAGTATGCGTGTGTTTGCGCTCCTTCGCCGTAAATGTTTCACGGCAAGCAATGTCATTCAATCGGGTGCCGTGAGCGTTGACCTGCTTGAACGCAATGTTACTGTCGGGGAAAAACGCCTTGACCTCACCAGGACAGAATATGACCTTCTGCTGTTTCTCATCGAGAACCGCCGCCGCGTGGTCTCGAAAAGCGCGCTTGCCGAGCACCTGAGCGGAGATATCGCCGACATGATGGACGACTTCAATTTTGTATATGCCCACATCAAAAACCTAAAGGGGAAGCTCGCCGATGCCGGGCTGAATAACAGCATCAAGACATTTTACGGAGCCGGATATAAATGGATTGCAGAATGAAAAAGAAAAGCCTCATACACAAGACCCTCGTGCAGTTTATGATATGCACGGCGGTGATATTCGCGTTGATGACACCGGCTTTCTATATGCTGACGAAGCATTTCTATGCCGAAGACCTGATTGAGGTCATCCGTGCCGTCGAGAGGGGTCAAGCAATTCCGCAGCTTGACCTTGAACGTGACATAATGGTAGGCGTTATGATTCAGTTTGTGCTGACGTTTGTGCTGCTAAGCATCGCCCTGTTTATCACCGTGCGCTACATCACGCGGCGCTTATGGCGACCTTTTGACGACACGCTACGCGATGCCGAGCGGTTTAATCTTGCGCAGAGCGATGTACCGAAGTTCAGCCCTACCGACATCACGGAATTTTCACGCCTGAACGAGACCCTCGGCAAACTGATGAGAAAAAACAAAGAGACATATACCATCCAGAAAGAATTTACTGAAAACGCCTCCCATGAACTGCAGACACCGCTTGCGGTGACCCGCAGCAAACTCGACCTTCTGATGCAGGAAGAGCTGTCGCAGTCACAGCTCGAACTTGTCGAAGAATTATACCGGCTCAACACCCGCATGGGGCGACTCAACCGCAATCTGCTGCTTCTCGCCAAAATAGAGAACGCGCAATACGGCGCACGAAAGCCAATTGCCCTGACTCCATTCATCGAGAAACTCTTGCCTTCCTATAAACTGTTGAAAAGCAACTGCTCTGTAGTGATGATAAACGAGACTGACGTGACGATAAATGCCAATCCCGTATTGCTTGAATCAATGGTCAACAATCTTGTAGTCAACGCTATCCGCCACACCGAATCGGGCGAAATACTGATACGTGTCGTTCAGAGCAACATGGAAATCAGCAATCCGGCAGAAGACAAGCCGCTTAATCCCGACGAGATATTCCGCCGGTTTCACTCCGCCGACGCCCAAAGCGGAGGCACAGGTCTCGGGCTGCCCATCGTCAAGGCTATCTGCGACTTCCACGGCTGGCAGATAAACTACCGCCACCACGACCGCCGCCACCGCTTCACCGTCATCTTCTAAGAAGAGAGGAGATTGTTAAACTTTTATGAAACTTTTGATTTGCAGTAGTGTTGGATGGGTATTATGGCTAATTTTGCGGTATGGAAACAATGAAACGGATTCTGGTGGTCGACGACGAGGAGACTTTGTGTGATACCCTTGGTTTCAACCTGGAAGCGGAGGGATATGCGGTAAAGACAGCATACAGCGCCGAAGAGGCGCTTGCACTCAATCTTGCCGACTTTGACCTGGTGATGCTTGACATAATGATGGGTGAAATTTCGGGCACACAGCTTGCTCGAATCATGAAGTCAAACCCCGCGACAGCCAATGTACCGATTATATTCTGCACGGCAAAGGATTCGGAAGAGGACATGATAAAGGGGCTTGATCTCGGAGCCGACGATTATATAATGAAGCCATACTCGCTTAAAGCCGTACTGGCGAGAATCAGGACGGTGCTGCGACGCACATCAACTCCACGGTCGACACCGACGGTCGACACCGACGACACGGTTTCATATAAAGGGCTTCAGCTGTCGGCGCGTAACCGTACATGTACGGTTGACGGACAGGAGGTCAAGATGCCTAAAAAGGAATTCGAAATTTTATTGAAGATGCTCTCCAATCGCGGGCGTATATATTCACGCGGGGAACTGTTGAAAGAAATATGGTCGGATGAAGTGGTGGTGCTTGACAGGGTCGTGGATGTGAATGTCACACGCATCAGGCAAAAAATAGGCGAATACGGTAAAAATATCGTGACGCGCTCGGGCTACGGCTACGGATTTATAGAGTGATTCATGCCTATGGCATGAAGGTTATGAGGTTAAAAGGTTATGAGGCCTTTTAACCCATTAACCGCTAATCTTATAACCCATTAAATAAAGCGGGCGTGACCCGCTTTATTTAATATATAGTTAAGCTTTTTGAAATATTCATGAAATGTTTTCTCTGTTATTTTGCATCGTAATCAGTAATTGAGAAAACAATGGAAATACTGTTTCTTTGTGTAGTTATCTTTTTATTCCTGTCGGCTATCTTCGAGCTGCCTGAATTAACTGAACCGGCAGCCATAGCAACCGCCATGATGTCAGGAAAGAATTGTCGTTCCGGAACAGCGCCGGATAATAACAATATTCCTGCCGACTACACCGAAAAGCATATAGAAGAGATAACCGCCACATGTAACGCCATAATATGCAATGCTTTGGAATGTGTCATCAGCAATGACGCAACCGAAGCATGTAAAAATCACCGTCACGCAACCCGTTCCCTCTGCCAACTCCATAAAAAACTGAAATCAGTCACGGGAAAAGAGAACATGACACGGACATATCTGACTTACATGATTGAAGCAACCGAAAAAATAGCCGAGACATCACGGCATATAGCCACTACCCCGGGCAACACCACAACTGCACTGAGCCATAACGACATACAGATTTTATGTAAAAATCTCTGTGAAAAGCCAAACGCCGATGACAATATCGCAAATGCACTTGCCAACAAAGAACGGCTGGAACGAATGATTGCCATTCATACAAAGACAATGAATTACGAGGATTTCAACGAAGGATCGCCGGTCTATTCCGGTCTGATTCTGTTGTATTATCTCCACTCGTTTATCAACTCATATTATCGCGTCATTTCCACATCATCACAATCGCCCCGGCGGTTATAAGCAATCCACCTACGATTATCTTAGGCGACATCGGTTCCCGGAGAATGAGAAACGCGAGAAGTATGGTGAACACTACGCTCAATTTATCAATGGGCGCGACCCGCGACACATCACCAAGCTGTATCGCCTTGAAATAAAACAACCATGACAAGCCGGTAGATAATCCTGACAGAATAAGGAATGCCCACGTGTAACGGGGCACACTCTTTACCTCGGCAAGATGACCGGAAGCAAAAACTATCCCCCATGTAAGCGCAAGGATAACGGTGGTGCGTATAGCCGTGGCGAGATTGGAGTCAACATCCTTGACCCCTATTTTAGCAAAAATAGCCGTAAGCGCGGCAAAAAGCGCCGACAACAGAGCATAAACCTTCCACATAGCATCGTCAAATTACCCGCAAATATACGGAATTAATCCAGATATTTACTCTTTGGGGGAGGAGTCGGTAAATGTTGGGGCATCGCAGCCGATGGCTATGTCGATGAAGAGTTTTACGCGGGCGAGATATTCGCGGAGAGTGTTTTTGATACGGTTGCGGATTATCGGGGTGGGCTCAGCATTATACCCTACAGCCTTGATGCCATATTGGTCGGCAAGATAAAGAGCGCGTTCATTGTGGTATTTCTGAGAAATCAGGGTAAGGCTGTCAAGACCGTAGACCTCTTTTGCCTTGGCGATGGAATTGAGAGTGCGTGTACCCTCATAATCGAGGATAATTCTGTCTGCCGGAATACCGCGCGCAACCAAGGAATCAAGTATTGCCTTAGGCTCGTCGCAGCCATATTTATGTGACTGCCTGTAATCGCCGCCACTTGCGATAATGAAATCAACCTTACCAGCCTTATAGAGTTCGACAGCCGATATGATGCGATTGTCGAAGTAAAAATTGTGCGCGCCCCCGGGAGTGACAGGAGAAGTTGCAAGAAGCATCCCGACCCTATTATGCGGGACGGCATCAACAGTGTCAAAAGTGCGTCCCGATGCATTGCACACTACCATTATGTGACATACAAGTATCAGCGCGATAACCGCTATCGCCAACGCACCGCCACACCATAAAACTTTCTTTTTCATCGCAAGGATTATTTATTTCCGCTATAAAGTTACGAAAAAAGTGTCCTTGACCTTATCCTTTCGTCAAATATATTTTATCGGACATATAAAAATGCCGGAGAGTGCATCGAGTTACATTCTCCGGCATTTTCATGACTCGGTAAATTCATATTCTACTTTTTACCGAGATACTCGTTGAAGAATTTTTCAATCTCGGCAAATGGAATGATGTCCTTTTGGTCATAGAGGTCAGTGTGGCTTGCACCGGGGATGACCATGAAGAGCTTATTGTTCTCCTTACCGGGTGCAACGGTCAGCTTCTTATAGGCGTCGCTGCCGAAATAGAACGAGTGAGCCTTCTCTCCGTGAAGAATCATGACGGCGTTTTCAATCTCTCCGGCACGGCTCATAAGCGGGAAGTTAATCCAGGGAATCGGAGATGTCGCGTTACGACCGCCGTTGGAGTTAAGCGAGCGGGGATGATAGCCACGTTTGGTTTTGTAGTAGTCGTGATAATCACGGAGGAACTTGGGCGCGTCGTCGGGCAGCACATCGGGAACACCACCGCCGAGCTTTGGTGTGCCGTTGATATAATCCTCGGTGCGTTGTGTGGCAAGTTGCTCACGGAGCACGTTGCGGGCTTCCGCGTTGTCATCGGCATCAAAGTATCCATTGGCTGTCACGCGGCTCATGTCGTACATGGTCGAAGCGAGAGTAGCCTTGATACGGGGGTCGGCAGCTGCTGCATTAATGCCGATGCCACCCCAGCCACAGATGCCGATGATACCGACACGCTCGGGGTCAACGTCAGGATTGGTGACAAGATAATCTACAGCAGCACTGAAATCCTCGGTGTTGATGTCGGGAGAGGTCATATAACGGGGAGTGCCGCCGCTTTCACCGGTGAAGGAGGGGTCGAAGGCGATTGTCAAGAAACCGCGCTCCGCCATCTCCTGTGCGTACAGCCCGGCTGCCTGTTCTTTGACTGCTCCGAAAGGTCCGCAGACAGCGATTGCCGGAAGTTTGCCTGTCGCGCCTTTGGGTTTATACATATCGGCGGCAAGCGTGATACCGTAACGGTTGACAAACATCACTTTGCTGTGGTCAACTTTGTCACTCTTGGGAAATGTCTTGTCCCATTCTTTTGTAAGAGTCAGATTTTCCATATTGTTTCTGTTTTCTTTTGGGCTGGAGGCATGGAGGTCGGTCATTCCTGTCATAAGAGCCACCAAACCTGTTATCAGTAATTTAGTAATATTCATATCGGGTTGTTTTTTCAATACCAGTCATGTTTCTCGCGGCGTTCAAGAGCGTCGATGCGGCTCATCTCCTCAGGAGTTAGCTCAAAGTCAAAGATTGACATATTCTCTTTCTGATGGTCAAGGTTGCTTGAACCAGGAATAACCACCACACCGTTCTGAAGATCCCAGCGAAGTATAATCTGTACCAGTGATTTCCCATGCTTGCGGGCTATGTCCATGATTACCGGCTCTTTCATCAGCTCGGAGTTGTAGCCGCGACCTCCGAGAGGATACCATGCCTCGACCACAATGCCTTTATCATGCAGATACTCAATCACTGCTTTGTCTTGATAATAAGGGTGAATCTCGTTCTGGTCAAGCACCGGCTTGATGTTTACTTTCGGCAGAAACTCCGACATTTCCTTTATATAATAGTTGGAAACGCCGAGGGAGCGAATTTTGCCCTCCTTTACATACCGTTCCATTGTCTTATAGGCTTCAACATCGTGTGAGCCGGGATGATGTAGAAGCATCAAGTCTATATAGCCTATATCGAGTTTTCGGAGGCACTTCTCGATATTTTTCTCGGCATCGGCAAACTCGTTGGGATAGAGTTTTGTGGTTACGAACACATCCTCGCGTTTTATCAGACCTTCATCTATCACCTGACGTATCGCCCGCCCGACGTCCTCCTCATTGCCGTAGAAACTTGCTGTGTCAAACTTGCGGTATCCCAGCCGGATAGCTGATAGAATGGCGTTGACGCATTTGTCGCCGTGCAGACTGTACGTGCCAAGTCCGACAATCGGCATATCATATCCGCTACTGAGTTTTATAACGGGAGGATTTCCGTTTGTCGCTTTTGAGAGGTCAAAGCGTCCCTTTTCACTCAACTCGGGCTGAGGTGGGTTCTGTTCTCCCTTTTTGATGTTGTCGTCATCTGAATGGTTACAGGCATTTGCTGTCATTGCCATAATCATTGATATTATGAGATTTATGATTTTCATATTAGGTAAGGCGTTATCTGATTAAGTATTTCTTGCCATTTTGAATGTAGAATCCCTTTTCCGACTTGGTATTGAGCTGGCGCCCCGTCAAATCATATATAGGACCGTCATCCTGTTGCCGGTCCGTTGTAATTTCGTTAATTCCCGAATAGTTTCTGTCTCTGACAGGACGAATAGAAAATCCGCTGTAACGTATCGCCGGATTATGGTTCAGTCCTTCGGCTCCGATATAAAGCCGATGCGCCCTCTGTTTATGCATCGACGGGGCTGTGCCGAGTGTCCCGGTCCAATAATAACCGACCGAGCCGGCATAGCGGACAATCTCGCCGTTTCTCGCACCTCCGGCAGGGAGAAACAGCTTGTTGCCGTTCTCACCTATGAACTCATAGCCGTTTACCCCGTTGAGTTTTGTCCACTCATGCCGACATGCCATAAGCTCTTCAAGCTCAGCCAGTGTCGGAAGACGCCAGCCATTCCCGAGTCTGACATGGACTAAATCCAGTTCTGTGCCGCTGATTTCAGACGGTGGTTCCGGACCTCCATACAAATCCGATACCCAGTTACGCGACTTGTCAAGTACATCTATCGTTGTCTCCAGCCCGGTCGGGTCTGCCCATCCGTAGTAACCGCCGAAATCTTCCGGCGCGGAAGCATCAAGATTTGTTGCTGCCCACTCAACGCTCAGCCCCAGGTCAACAGGCTCCGGTGTCTGCGAATGAGTTGCTGTCGCAAAAGACATCGACAGAGTCAATGCTACCACAAACATTTTATTTAATCTCATAGTTGGTTGATGCTTAGCTTTCATGATGCAAAATTACGCAAAGAGCCCCACAGCAAGATTACTGTGAGGCTCAATTATAGTTTCTGAAAAGTTCAACCGGAGTTTAACTAACAACGGCGGTCGGCGCGATGCCAAACTCTTTTTTGAATGCTGTGGAGAAATGTGATGGGTTGCGGAAGCCCACCTCGGCATATACCTCGACGACTTTCTTCCGTCCTGTTTTCATGAGTTCGTATGCCTTTTCAAGGCGTTTCTTGATGAGCCATTTTTCGGGTGTAAGGTCACTGATTTTCTTGAAGTCACGCTTGAACGTGGCGAGGCTTCGCCCGGTATAGTGGGCGATCTCCTCAATGCTCAGGTCGCACATGAAATTTTCCTCCATGAAACTGAGTATGTCAATCTTCCACGGCTCGTTGAAATCAAACATCGTAGGCACAAATCTCTCATCAATCGCCAGAAGAGCCATCAGCCCCTCTTGCAATTTCAATTCCATGAAACTATCCTTTGGCTTTACCTCCGGGTCGAAATAAGGCGTCATCGAGGCGAAAAGGCTGGCAAGTTCAACGGTCTTGGGCAGTTTAATCACCCCGTCGGGCAGTTTGCCGGTTTTTACATTTGTTTTATTAAGCGACAACTTCCCATACATTTCCCTGAGAAAATTGCGCGTAAACATAAGAAATATACCGCAATAACGCTCTCCATCATAGGTCTTCTTATACATGGTGATATGGTGGTCACGCGGAATGAACACACATTCTCCCTTACGGACATGAATCTTCTCCGTGCCGTTGTCAAGAATCATTTCTCCGGAATATACGTAATTGAGAGCATACTCCCGCGAGCGGTGGATGCAGCCGCTAAGGTCATCATAAAAGAAGCTGTAAAACACATTGTTATAATTGAATATCAGCTTCATCGCGCCGAGATTCTCTTCTTCGTTTATTGCCATACGTCTCTTCAGTTTAGATTGCAAAATCAGCAAATTATGCCAATATTATATGGGTTCTGGTTTTACAGGCATCTCATATTTTTTATCCACAATCAGAAGCACGAGAGGCTGCATCGTATATGACATCTTTTCACCACGCTCAATCTTGTATTTCATGACAATATGGCTTGAGGCGGCTTTTGTCAATGATACGACAGACAGACGGGTATCAATATCTGTTGGAGCCAAAGATATCGAAATAACGAAATCCTTATTGAAATCAATCTCGGTAGGCTGACCATTCTTACCCATTACTGCCGCCATTCCGAAATATTTTTCAAATTCTTCCCGGGAAGTGATAACCGTAGGCGGCAAGCCAGCGACATCGTTCCTAATGAAATAATGCTCGGCAATCTTATACGGAATCGTGTTGTCACTACTCTCTTTTGCGGAGGAACATCCCGACAACATGATGCAGCATAATGCCACCATGCTAATAATCAATACAACTTTACTCTTCATATATCTTCATATTTATTAAATTCAAAATCCGGCGCCCACCCGCTTAGGCATCATAAATTCTATTTCTCCGCGAAAGTATTTTCGCGTTTTCATCTCCCGGCATCGCCTATAAACCATCTTCGCAATACCAAAGTTACAAAAATTTTAATAATATTAAAATTTACTTTATATCCATATCCAAAATTATTTCTACATGCTAAACTGTAGGAGTAAGCAATAAAAAATTTCACGAATTACAAAAGCTTAAATGAATACAAAAGAACCAATTTATTATATCAAATAATTTTATAGAACATTAGTTAACCGAGACAGAATGAAGAAATAATCATTATCTTTGTAAAATTTAAAGAGATGAGCAGCGATGAGCAGTATTAATGATAAATTCAAGACCCTTGGTTTTCTAGATATACAGTCCTTGGACGGTTCAATTAAAAGCAATCTGAAATATGCCACTACAGATAATTTCGTGGGTGAAATTCTATATCACGAACCCTTTGGCATATATGCCGAGCCAAGACTAGCTCATGCTATTGCCGCAGTAAGCCGTGACTTGCATAAACTGCATGCTGACTGGAATCTAATAATTTACGATGCCGCAAGACCAGTGAGTGTTCAACAAAATATGTTTGAGAAAGTCAAAGGTACGCCAATGGAAAGATATGTCGCCAATCCATATGGAGAGTTCCGCGGTGGTTTTCATAATTATGGCATGGCCGTGGATATGAGTATTGTTGACGCAACTGGCGAGCCCATAGATATGGGATCAAATTTTGATGAGTTTTGTGAAATGTCACACGTTGGAAAAGAATATGAAATGATGACCACAGGCATACTATTGCCAAAATGTTATGCCAACCGAATGCTTCTCTATGCACTTACATCTGCCAATGGTCTATATCCTTATCCTTATGAGTGGTGGCACTATCAAGTAGACCTTAAAGAAGAGGACAAAAATAAATTCATACTTTTAAATTTTTAACATATGGCTGGAGAATACGATAGAGCCAAGAAAAGAGTTCGCAGAGTTTTGATTTTAATAGGCTCGGCAATTTTGACCGGTTGTATAATTACTTTAATATTAGGATGGGGAAGTGAAAAAGGTTTTCTAAAGGATATGCTATATGAAATAATTACTGGCATACTTTTTGCGGCTATAACTATGATTGGAATTTCTATTGGGAATTGGCTGATACTTAAAGAAGATGTTGACAAATCGCATGACGAGGACACTGCAAGGCGAATATGGAGCCTGCTCAAGGCTGAGAAATATGAGGATAACATTATAGAACAGCTCTATGATGCCGATGCCGCGGGTCTCGTAATGCGTAATAGTATCTCTTATTTCAATAATAAGCTTGCAACATCGGTTAGCAATCTGGTAAAGCGTTGTAGCAATGTATTTCGTGAAAATTATTCTTACTATGTGACAGTAAGCAAGAATTCAAACGAATATTACATGTCGCAGAAGCTAAGCTATATCCGTCATTTTAAACTCGACAATACGCGCAATCCATATTTGAAAGTAGGTTTTTCCTTTTCAGACAATGAACTTGATGCAAGGCTTGATGACTCAACTTTTTTCTTTAGAGAAGTTATCAATGAAAAAAATCTAGCAAAAAGAATCAGAGAATTAGCTCAAAAAGGAGAAATGACTAAAATTAAAGAAATCTTGAGGCTTAAAATATTTCTCTATCATAATGACAATAAATTTCTTCAGGAAGAAATGACGATGAGTGTAGTTGGGGAAACTGTAATATTTAATGTTACTATTCCCGAGATGTTTATATCAAACAGCATCAATGACTTGATTTCATATCGGGGGATGATTACATTCCGTTACCGCATTCCACCCATTACAAATTTTTATTGTGTTTTCGCTGATGCCGCAGTGGGCACGACCCTATTCCAAATCAATTTTGGAGAAGGGATTGTGAAAGACGTTCAAAATAATGTAAAATTTGTGACATTCCTTTCATTAGGAAGTCCCAAAGCAAATAATGACGGGCAGAAAATGACAAAAATAACATATCCTGATGATAATACAGCCATGTTTGAAACAGCTTATACTATACTCCCCCGTTCAGGATTTGTTGTAAATTGGGATGCAGACGGTGCCCATTCAGAAGAATCGACAAGGCAAAATTGAAGAATTACAAAGTAACTTACTGAGGGGATGTTTTATATGGCAACGAATTTAGAGGATAGGGCGTTTACTACTAATAAAACGTAGGCACGGTACATAAGTAGCACCTATTTTGGAAGGATGGTTGAAGCCCAGTCGGGAAGTTCATCGACATAGCGTTTGGCAAGCTCGCCGTCGCTCAATCGAAATAAAAGCCGGGATTCCGCGTTCTCGATTGAGTTGTCATAGACATAGAGCCTGTCAACGTATGGAGCCAAGGCGATACAGTTAGCGATGGACTTGTCGTAGCGCGATATGATTTTGGGTATAGGTACATCGTGACCGCCATTCAGCACCCGGTTTGCTACTCGCTTGGCATTGATTGTCGGAGATTCAGTGGAAACGAAAAACAGACGTATGAAGAATCCCGCTTCTTTTGCCCTGAGAATGTAATCGACCTTATCGGTTGCCGACATCACAGTCGCAAAGATATGACTCTTGCGTTCTGCAAGACATCTTTCTCTCCATTCATTGCAATAGTTGGCGGCTTTCAGAACAGACTCTTGATTGTTCCAGTCGCCGAAAACATCGCGGGCGACATTGTCGGGATTGATATACTCCGAATCCTCCAACCACTCATGATGCAGAATCTTTGAAGTCATGGAAGTCTTGCCCGACCCGTTGGGACCGGCAATCACAATCAGCACCGGTTTGTGCTCACTTGCTGCCATTGCGAAGCCTGTTTAAGGTTTCTTCAACTCTTGCGCGAGCCTCATGCGAGGCAGCCTCAATCCCGGCGGCCACACGCTCGGCAGCCCGGCGGGTGCTTTCGCGGGCATCTTCGGCAACTTCACGCATAATCTGAGCCATGCACTCATCGCCAGGCTCCTCCATCGACGTAAGTCGATAATTATTCATCTGTTCTTCTGACATAATCTATTCAACACCAACCTTTAGCTCGCGATAGGTCAATAGCGAATGTCGACCAAAGACCGATTCACGGCACTAAAGGCAATTGATCCTATCGCAAAATTAGCAAAAAAATGCAGACGGCAATCAAAAATCATGCAGTCTGCACTTTATCACGGGATGAATAGAATCAGAAGTTGAATTGCTCGAGGGTAAGGGTAGCGACCTTTTCTATCTCGGGTACAAGGCGACGAAAGTGGGCGGAAGCCATGTGGGCTTTAAGTGATGCCTCGTTTTTCCATGTCTCGTAAATCATGAGGCGGTCGGTATTGGTCAACGAGCCATAGAGGTCGTATTCCACACATCCTTCATCGTGTAAGGAAAGTTCGACGAGTTCTTTAGCCAATGCTATAGCTTTAGTGCGTTTTTCTTCGGTCTCGGCGATGAGACCACAATTCAATCGGATCATAACATTTTATATTTTAAAAGAGAAGACACGCATCCCGCAATGAAGATGCGCGTCTTCTAAATCGTTTTTTATTTTCTTTTACGAAAACTTACTTCACTTCCTCAAATCTAACTACATTTGATTACCAGCATTTTAGCGTTATATGGTACAAATATGGATATTCAAGTTCATAAGAATGTCATCGGTTACTTTATCGTCGCTTATCTCGGAAGAATGGTTGAAGCCCAGCTGGGAAGCTCCTCAACATAGCGTTTCACAAGCTCTCCTTCGCTCAGTCGGAACAGAAGTCGAGCTTCCGCATCCTCAATCGAGTTGTCATAGACATAGAGCCTATCAACTATTGCGGACAGAATTTTGCAGTTAGCAATGGACTTGTCGTAACGAGATATAATCTTGGGGATAGGGACATCGTGTCCGCCATCCAACACTCGTTGAGCGACACGCTTCGCATTGATTGTCGGAGATTCAGTGGAAACGAAAAACAGACGGATGAAGAATCCGGCTTCTTTCGCTCTGAGAATGTAAGCTACCTTATCAGTAGCCGACATCACAGTCTCAAAGATATGGCTCTTGTGTTCGGCAAGACACCTTTCCCTCCATTCATTGCAATAGTTGGCAGCTTTCAGAACAGATTCCTGATTGTTCCAGTCACCGAACACATCGCGGGCAACATTGTCGGGATTGATATATTCCGAATCCTCCAGCCACTCATGATGCAGAATCTTGGAGGTCACAGAGGTCTTGCCCGACCCATTGGGTCCGGCAATAACAATCAGAACAGGGCGATGATTATTTGTTACCATTCTTTATTCTGTTTATGGCATCACCCCATTTCTCTTTAGCCGCCTGCGAAGCAGCCTCAATCCCGGCAGCCACACGCTCGGCAGCCCGGCGTGTACTTTCGCGGGCATCCTCGGCAACCTCACGCATAATCTGAGCCAGGCGCTCGTCGCCCGGCTCCTCCATCGACGTCAGTCGATAACTATTCATCTGCTCTTCCGACATAGTATAATCTTTTCTTATTCAACGCCAAAGTTACGAAAAAAGTCTGAACCGACCGTACTTTTGATGTGATTGGCATTTCCACTGCGCATATTACTCTATGTCAAGTGGAAGGAGATTGCCGTCATTGAATCGGTCGAAGTCTGATTGGAACAGTCGATCCTGGACGACACGGTATTTCTCAAACTCGGATTCAGCGAAAGTTTTGGCAAAATCGGCGGTAATCTTTCCGGCATCCTGTAAAACAGCGTTGTCAGTCGCTTCAAGAATCATGTCAATACGTTTCGCCCAGTCCTCCATCGTCATCGGGATATGCCGTTTCGCCATGACCTCCGCCATATCTAGAACGGCGTTGACAAGGCGCCCCATGATTTCAAGCTCATTACCTTTAAGATAGTTCTTGGCGATGCTGACATCGGTTTTCACAATCTTCCCTTCGGGTGCGTTCTCCCAAGTTGTCAGCCCCATATGTTCCTTCTCGGCATTGGCACGTTCAACAATAAGCTCGGCGGCAGTATGACCATGAGTCGCATAGTGCATCTTGTTCTGAATCTTCTTGAAGAACAATCTGGTCGTGGGCGCATCCCGGTTATAGTCGATAGCCGTGGCATAAATATCCGTCAGCTTCTGATAAAACCGCCGCTCACTGAGACGAATCTCACGTATCTCTGCCAACAGATGCTCGAAATAGTCTATGTTGAGGAACGCCCCGTTCTCCATTCGCTTTTTGTCTATCACATAGCCCCGGATGGCAAACTGACGCAAAATGAAAGTACACCACTGCCTGAACTGTGTGGCGCGGGTACTGTTCACACGATACCCGACACTTATAATGGCATCGAGATTGTAGAATTTCAGGTTACGATTGACCTGACGCTCGCCTTCGGTTTGAACTACCGAGAAATTCTCGGTAGTTGCCTCCGGGGTCAGCTCTCCGGTTTCATATATGTTCTTCAAATGCAGTCCGATATTATCTGTGGAACAGTCAAACAACTGCGCCATAGCTTTTTGCGTGCACCAAACCGTTTCATCATGGTACACTACCTGGACACCCGACTCTTTCCCTTCAATCTGAAAGATCAAGAACTCCGCCGTGCTATTTCGTATCTCAAACTTCTTCGCCATAATCAATTACGAATTATCAATTAAATATTAGACAACTGGTGACAATAGTTATCTTTAGTTACAGTGACTATGCCATATCGCTTATAATCAGTCATATTCTAATAGAGAGCAATCTTGCTTGTCAAATTTCATAGATTTCTTCACTCCAATTATCTGGAGTAGGCACACAGGCTGCTTTGGGATGGGTCGTCAATACTATTCGTAATTTTTTGAGTGCCTCATATACATTACTAAAGATTTCATTCTGCTCTTTATAAAAATGTATATCGTAGTCATTCTCAATGATAATTTTATGCGCCTGAGGCTGTCTAAGCTTCCGTATTTTTTTGAAAGGAGATACAATTTCAGCCCCAATCCGTTCTCCATTTTGTAAGATATAGATATTGTTAAGCCACAATTCAAGAGCATTAAGAGAACCAATTTGAGGGTCAAACTCGGTTCTTATCGCGGATAAATTATCACTACCATTTTTTAGAAGAGCGATTAGATGTTTTTTATTGAGTTCGTCTGAAAATAACTTATCCATTGTATGTACGAACTTACCTAATGCAGATTTAGTAGGACGAAAAAGAAATGAAAAATCGGATGGTAAATCTTTTAGACTATAGTCGTTGAGAAATAGATTATCTCCAAAAATTGCATTCCATAATTTATTAACGTATTTGCGTTCAATAAGTATTGCAGACGCTTTAGAATGAGGGAAATGCCAACTACCATTCATAACATTATCCCAATAAAATTTTAGGACTTTACATGGCTTCAATATTTCGTTTGCTTCCCATAAATTTTGATGTGATGGTGAAAGGAATTTCAAATCCCTTGGGAATGCAGTTATAACTCTGTTACCACTATCATCATAACCTATACCAAATGTTTTTAGATAATAATAACCAGCATTGTCAAGTTTACTATTCTCAGTAAGTTCGTATGATAGTGAACCGTAATAGTCATTTAGTTCGAGGTTATATCTTGGGTCTTCTAAATATGTGTTTAGGACATTAAAATCAAAGAAAATTGGCTGCAATTGTGCACCTCCTAGTGCAAGAAATTTATAATAGGGTGACATACAGGAAGTGTCTCTATTCTTTCTTAAATATGACGATGAGGGATAGACACACTCTTGAAATGATAAATATTTATTTCCCTTACCATCTTTAATTTCCGAAAGATAGTGTATTGAAGCTTCTTTAGTTGGAACAACGTTGCGAATGATATGTGGTAATGTAGAAGATTGAATTGTACACAATTCAGCTTCAATTAGATTTATAATTCTTTGAATTCCATCCTTCCAATCCGTTCCCCATATTGAAAATAAATCTTCCATAGGGATTCCGTTGAAATCGTTTGATTCAACGAAATAGTTGTAAATTGGAGGCATATAAAGGTCTTCAATATTGCTCATGTTATGGTTCGGCGGCTAAGGAGGTTGTATTATTGGGCGTAATCGTATATTGCCGAGATGAGAGATAGTCCACATTCTCTATGGCGGCGCGAACGAGGTTTGCGAAGTCGTGGCGGAACGTCTCGTCGGCTCGGAACTGACGGTAGAGCGACATATCGGCATTGCGCTGCTGCGACATGGCGCGGTTAAGAATGTCAAGGAACATTCGGTCGGCGGCCTCGGTATCGGGGTTGCCGACTACTGTATTCTGATACTGCGCCTGCTGCGTGATGAGTTGGGCGATGCGTATAACTTTAGTGCGCTGTTCTTCGGGAGTGGCGTCCCAGCCGTTCATATGGCGCTCGTTGAAGTGTTCGAGGATAATATCGAAGGCCGTACGGTCGTCTTCGGGAGCTCCGGCTGTTACCATTTTAGGAGCCAACGGGTCGAGGCGTGTTTCGTCTGCATCAAGCTCGATATGTTCATTTAGAGCGGTACGACTAAGAGCGTAGGTATTAAGGTCTGTGTTGTCGAGCAGATCGGAGATGTCAATGCCTCCGTTCTGCGGCACTTTGAGTTGCGGTATAAGCAACCGCAAGTACCAGAACATCTTCTCCCACGCCGGAGCGTCAAACACCATAAGGGCCGCAATTCGTGAATACACTTTTACGAATTGCTTGCACTTCATCTTGAAGTCGGCTTTGCCGTTCTCCGGCCATTCTATTTCGTCATCGAAACGATGCTGCGCGACATCGAGTATCGGCGAAAGTTGGTCTTGTGGCGCTCCGCGATGATATAGTTCGTTGAACTGCTCGATTTCTTCCTCGGTGAATACGCCGAGGTCGAGCAATGTTGAGCGAAGTTCACTGAGCACATTCGGGTCGGTCGCCTGGTCGAGCGTGGTTGATGTATAGAAATCGTCGAACGCCGTTTTCATATCGTCAACCGTGTTGAAGAAGTCGAGCACAAAGATGTCTTCGTTGCGCTTGTTGTTCTCCGGCGAGATACGGTTCAGACGCGAGAGAGTCTGAACGGCAAGCACTCCGCCGAGAGGCTTGTCAATATACATTGTTGAGAGAAGTTCCTGGTCGAACCCGGTAAGATACTTGTTGGCTACAACAAGTATGCGGTTTTCGGACTTCTCAAATTCCTCAGGAGTTTTGGAGTCGGGAAAACCGTTAAGGCCGGCCTCGTTATACTCCACGCCGTCAACTTCCTTAGTGCCGGAAAAGGCCACAAGGATATTGTAAGGCAGATGCCTTTCCTCGGCGAGTTTACGCAAGGCGAAGTAATAGCGTATGGCACATTCGATGTCTTTGGTTACTACCATAGCCTTTGCTTTCCCTGCGAGTTTACGCGAGCGGAACACCTTTGCGTCAAAGTGGCTCAACATTACATCGGCCTTAGCCTCGATGGTGTGCGGTTCACGCTCCACCATCTTGCGCAGCAGTTTTTGAGCGCGGGCCTCGTCGTATTCCGGGTTATCCTCGGTACGTTTAGCCACTTCATAGAAGCTATGATATGTGGTATAATTGGTGAGTACATCGCGGATAAAGCCTTCCTCGATGGCCTGTTTCATCGAATAGAGATGGAACGGCCGAAAGCTGCCGTCGGGCATTTCGATACCGAAACGTTCGAGGGTTTCGCGTTTGGGAGTGGCAGTGAAAGCGAAGTACGATGCGTTTGCGCTCATCTTTCGCTCTTGGATAAGGCGGTCGATCAGTTCGTCGATGTCACCGCCGTTTTGGTCTTCGTCTCGTCCGAGCGATGCGTTGAGTTTGTCGGCGGCGATGCCGCTCTGACTGCTGTGTGCCTCGTCGATTATAATAGCGAAGTTGCTGTTTTTCATGTCGGCGATGTCGCCGACTATGTACGGGAACTTCTGAATGGTAGTGAGGATAATTCGCTTGCCGGCTTCGATGGCCTCTTTGAGTTGTTTGGAAGTGTCGGCATGAGCGACAATATCTTTGCCCGGAGCGAACGCCTTTACATTGGCAGTGAGCTGAGTGTCGAGTACTTTTCGGTCTGTTACAATGATGACAGTCTGGAATAGCTGTCTGTCGAGGGCTATGGCCCTGACAGCGTCCATTGTTTCAGGCGTTGCCTTGATAAGTTTGAAGGCGAGCCACGAAATTGAGTTAGTCTTGCCCGAACCGGCGGAGTGCTGTATCAGATAGTGGCCGCCCACTCCCTTTGTTCCGACTTCATCGAGCAGACGGTTTACAACGTCGAGTTGGTGGTAGCGAGGAAAGATCAGTTTCTTGGCGTTACGAAGGATGTGCGGAACAGCCTGTTTCTTTTTGGCTTCGCCATAGTCCATCATGGCGAAGTTGGAAATAAGGTCGGCTATGACATCCTTGCGTAGAATACGCTCCCAAAGGTATGATGTCTTATGTCCGTTGGGGTTAATCGGATTTCCTGCGCCCTGACCGTTAGGCAAGCCCTGATTAAAGGGCATGAAAAATGACTTTTTGCCTTCAAGACGGGTGCAGAAATAAATCTCGTTCTTATCCACGGCGAAATGTGCGAGGCAACGCCCGAACATAAGCATCGGGTCGCGTGGGTCTCGGTCTTCACGATACTGCTTTATAGCATCATATTTGGCTGTCTGACCCGTCCACGGATTTTTAAGTTCGAATGTGAAGATTGGCAGACCGTTGACATAGATAACCATGTCGAGTTCGTTGCCCGGACGCAGTTTGGAATAAGTGGCTTGACGGGTAACGGAGAACTGGTTCATGCCGTAGAGGATGTGGCTTTCGTCAGAGTCGGCCTGACTGGGACGCGGATAGAACAGCCGCAGGCGTTTATCGCCTTGCAGATTGTCGACCTCCAGGCCTTTGCGGAGCACTTCGAGCGAGCCGACAGTTTCGATCTTTCGTTTCAGCTCCTTTTCGATGCGCTCCCGCATATCGCCACGACCACGCCACTCGTCGAGCAAATTGCGCTGTGTGGCTTCGAGGAACGACCACAAGCGCCGCGAGTCAACAGCAACGTCCTTTTTGAAGTCATTAGGCAAGCCCCAATAGAATTTGTCGCCGGGTGTCTGACGGTCGGCAAATTCAGCAATCAGAGGTATGCCCTGGTTGCGGCGTTCTTCGATGGTAGAACCGACAAGGGCGCGTTCTATAAGTTGCTCAAACCCATCTTCGCGGGTATTTGTATGTGTCATATCACTTTCTTTTTGCCGGTTACTACTTCATTAATTATGATTTGCTTGCGCTCTTGAAGCAGGGAAATCATCCATTCGCAATTAGAGATAGACAAATATATGCTTTTGGTGGCCTTCTCAATGTGGGAAACTATCTCTTTTTGTTCAGACAGATTAGGTATAGTTATGTATGTATTCTTTACCTTAGTTCCTGTTAAAAGTGGCTGCGCATTTGTGGAGGCAATTCTATTCAAATCAGCAGCAATTAAGCAGTAAATCAGGAATTGATAATCTATCCCTTTACAAGATACTACGAGCGCATTATCAGTAGCCCACGCCTTTTCATAAATAGGAGTAATACATCCACAACGCGCACCTACTCGTCCAATTACAATGTTTCCTTTGTCAATGTTATATTGTTCGTATCGACCTAATGGTTCACCGCCTCCATAAACCAAATATTTACCGTTGTCTGATAGTTGAGTATTAGAAATTGAGTCTCCGGATTTTATTCTTATAAAATATTTAAGTTTACAAAAATCCCAATGGGCGGGGATTTGGCCGAGCCAGTCGATGCCGGAGTCGCGGAGCGGAGCGTTGGGATTGAGACCACGGGTTACGGCACGAGTGATGATGATTCGCTTGCGTTCGTTGAGCGCATCAATCATCTTTTGCTGCGCCTCGATAGCTCGGTCAATCTCTGCTGTAACATTATCCAAGTAAGCAACAATCGCCTCCTGTTCTTGAATAGGAGGCATTGCAAGCTTAATTAGTTTTTGTTCATCAAACGATGTGGTCCACAAGTCTGCGACAATACCATGCCCGTTACGATAATTTTCCTCAACAAATGCAATGGATTTAAGAAGATAATTGCAGTACGTTGGAACAACGTTTTGACGCGGTGTCATTATTGTGTTTACAAATGACACAGAACCTTCTAATGAAGAAACTCCGCTTGAACCTTTACGGTCTGAACGGCTATTAATAACAAAATCTCCGATTTTGACAAGTCGCCTATTATCACTATCTTTTGATTTGGCAACATTCTCCATTTGAGGAACAATGCCGTTTTTAGTAACGGAAAGAGGCTGATAATCTGTATCCGAGACTTTGGTGTTTCGTCTGTCGAAAAAAGCACGAAGTTTCTTGACCTCCCAATGGCTCGGTATTTGTCCGAGCCACTTTACACCGCTGTCTTTATAGCTTTCGTAGGTAGCCATTAGTCAGCAAAGTTTAGGAGTGAACGAATAAGGCCCTGACTTTCTGCATCGAGAGCAAGAATGTCTGTTTCGTTTTCTTCGAGCGAGCGAAGCGGTTTAGGCTCGTAGAAGTATTTGTTGAACGAAATCTCACAGCCTATTTTGGTGGCTGTGAGATTTATCCATGCATCGTGAGCGTAAGGCTTAACTTCACGAATAAAGTATTCGTGAATGTCTTCGCCTACGGGAATCTTTTCAGAGTCTCGCAGTTCTGAGTCGGTTTCATAGATAATCAGGTCTTTGCCCTTTGCCGTGGGATAAAGGCCATAGTCGGCGAAGTCGGAGGCTTCCACTCCGAAAATATCGACGAGCGAAGTAACATCTTTTGCCGTCGGCTTAACCGTCTTGGATATGACGGGAGCGGCTTCGGGGTCGGTTACTGCCATAACGCGACAAATCTTCTTATCGAGGTCGGTCTTGCTGACTTTGAAACCAAGGCGTTTTGCGGCTTCAACAGCAAGGGCGAAAAACTCGTTATAGTCCATGAATACGCCGGAACCAATCTCGCGGGCGAGCAGATTGGCAATGTGCTGAAGGTCTCGACGCTCTTTCCATGCCGTCGGATCAATGAGCTTACGGAAATTCTTGTCGGTTATTTTGATTTCCTGGTCTTGTAGATACTCGCGTATGTCCTGAACCTCGGAAGTGAGGTCGAAGAATACGCGGTCGCCATATTTGCCATAGAGCCAGCGTGTCAGTTCGTCTTGTTTCGAGTCAAATAGCATATCGTCGATAGCCTGAGCGCTGAATTGGGCGCGAAGGCGCAGCGGTCGCTCGACGGTTACAGAGTGATAACGGAACTCGTCGACCGGGAATATTTTCGAGGCGATGGGTGAATCCTCGGAAGCGTCACATTCGATGAAGAAACGGTAGACATCGTAGATGGCCTGGCGATACGGTTCGATTGTGCAGTTGCGGTTGCCCTGGTTTTTGCGCAACTTTTCGTAGGCTTGTGAAGCGTCGATAAGTTGTATCTTGCCGCGACGACGTTCCTCTTTATTGTTGGTAAGAATCCAGCAATAGGTGGAAATGCCGGTGTTGTAGAAGATATTGTTGGGAAGTTGGATTATGGCTTCCACAAGGTCATTCTCCAGCAGATAGCGGCGTATGTTGCTCTCGGCCTGTCCGGCATCACCCGTAAAAAGCGATGAGCCGTTGTGAATGGAAGCAATTCGAGTGCCTTGCGGCTGCACGTCGAGCGACTTCATTCGGTCAATCATTTCAAGCACAAAAAGGAGCTGACCGTCGGAGGTGCGCGGACAGCAGTCAAGCTGTTCAACCTCACCGGCGAAGTTGACGAGTGATTTGCGGAAGCGCTCGTCAAGCAGTTCTTTTTCGTGATAAATAAGTTTTTTATGCTCTTTCCACGATTTGCCGTAAGGAGGATTGGTAATCATGTAGCCAAACGTGCGGTCGGCGAAATGATTCTCGGTAATAGTATTGCCGCAATGGATACCGTCGGGATTAACGCTTTTGATAATCAAGTCCGACTTGCAGATGGCGTAGGTTTCGGGGTTTATCTCCGTACCGGCGATAACTATTGAATTTTGGTCGACGCCTTTGGAAATCAGGTATTCGCTCGACTCGGTGAGCATACCGCCCGAACCGCAGGCCGGGTCATAAATCTGTACCACAGGCGGCAGATTGTCAATGACAGGGTCAAACACAATCTGAGAAAGAAGGTGGATCACATCGCGGGGAGTGAAGTGTTCACCGGCTTCCTCGTTGTTTTCTTCATTGAATCGGCGAAGCAGTTCCTCGAAAATTGTACCCATATCGAAGTTTGAGACAGCCGGGAGCGGCAGACCGTTGGGGTCTTTGGCGGGCTTGTCGGTAAGGTTGATATAGGGGTCGGTAATCTTTTCAATGAGCGAGAGCAGACAGTCGCGGTCGGCAAGTTTGCGGGCTTTTGTAAAGAACTCAAACTTGTTGAGAACGTCCTGGACGTTATGGCTGAAACCGAGCAGATATTCGGTGAAGTTACTTAACAATAGTTCGTTGTCGGTGGCCTGACTTTTCAGGCGCGACAGCGTCCAGCGACTCGTATTATAAAAGGAAAGGCCGGTGATTTCGTTGATGGCGTATTCGTCGGGGTCAAGGCCGAGTTCCTTGTCCTTGGCGACTTGTGCATCTACGGCCTCTTTGGTAGGTTCGAGAAGCGCATCGAGGCGACGCAAAACGACCATAGGGAGAATAACATCGCGGTATTGACCGCGGACGAAGACATCGCGCAGCACATCGTCGGCGATGTTCCATATAAGTGATACAGTCTGACTGTGAACGTTATCCATATACAAAAACGGGACTCAAATATAGCATCTGAAGGCTGGCCAAAGCCTGTAATGACTATGTTGAGCTCCAAAGTTGTCGGCTTTCGCCATTTTTTGCAATAATTATTTGGCCGTTTTCAGATTGGCATTACTATCCACAATTACAAAATTACAAATAATTTTTGATGTATCAATGGAATGCGTGCTATAATCAAGCCAAAACACTATCTGCTTTTGGACTTTATACACTATTCGATGGCTATCAAATAGAAAAATCATGGCGGTTAAGTCTTTCGACCTCATCGCCATGATAATAGATTTGAAGACATTCGCTGACATTTTTTCTATCCAAAAGCAAAGAAAGGGAAGCTCTTTTTAAGCATGAACTTACGACGTTTTTTGCTTTTCTTGCCTTTGTCTAGCCTATTCTCAGCCGGAAGCCATTCTATACGATTGTCTGTTATGAAATAATGCGATTTGCAGGGAAGATTATAATTCCCGATGGAAGGTCGAAGAGTTACTTTTCCATTGAAATAAAGTATCCAACCATGAGAGTTCAACGGTGTAACCACTTCTTCTCCACACCCGCAAGGGCATAGATGAACACATGTGCCGTAGAGCATGGACACATAAAGTTTGCCTTCTTGTAAAGAAGATGGCATAAACTCAACATATACAGGCTCAAGCTTTTTCGTTTCCATAACTAAGATACAGTTTGTCCGGTTCTATTGCATAGATCTCCTCAAGGATTGATGAGTAACTACTCGCATAGAAACCCAACATTCGCTTCCACTGCATAAGCATTTTAATTGCGGCGAGACAGTTCAACTCAGCTATTTGGATGTTTGAGGCATAGACATTATCCTCTTCAATATCCTCTTTGCCAAAGCTATTTGATAAATGGCTTTCATTGGTGCCATCATAAATTGTCACTCTTATCTGACCTGCAAGTCGACTATTCCGCAAATCAACACCAAGACCCGAGTCTATGAATTTCACATGGTTATCTATTAGGTGACGAGATATGAAATTACGAGACTTCACGCTGTCTACACAGATGAAGACCATATCCAGACTGTATAGTTCCTCGATATTCTGATCGTCGATTCGGTTGATGTGAGCAACTATTTTCCTGTGCATTGCCGAATAGATGCCATTCAGATACTCAACTTTTGACGGAGCTGCTTCAAGTTGTTCAAGCGTAGGAGCACCGGGTGCCCGGAAAGCATTATGAGAACAGAATGTGTCATCGTCGTATATATGAATTTCGGAAACAGGAGTTTTGGCGAGAAAATCCAGTAGGTAGCTTCCAGTCCCGCCAAGTCCTATAATGGCGATTTTCTGATTAGCTAATTTGCTAGATATGCCGCAAATACCCGCTCTTGACGAATTTGTATCATCGTAATTAAACACGCTTTCATACGACTGATGAGTATTTTGTTTGCGAATGCGACGGCAAGCATCCTTATCCTTGTTCTCTGCATGGCCCGATATCGTGGTAAAATATGTCGTTATCTTGGTGTAAAAATCCGGATAACGACCATCGGGATAGGGCTTAAGCGACAAGTAGAAGGCAATTTCGTGGCCGTTCCATCCATTCTGCTGCTGGTTTATTAACGATGGCACTTCATCTCCAAATTGCGTACATGGTTTTTCTCCAATCCAATAGGCGGTGTGATCTTTTGGAGGACGGAGGGTATCACCATTCGCATCATATACAAACGCAAGACAACCAGATTTAACCTCGTGCTTTTGATTTAGGAAAGGTACATGGTGGATGTATATAACTCCACCACGTACTTCCAAATCATAGCCTTCCGACTGCAGTTTCTGCAAATCGGGATTATGATTTATGAGTAGCTGTGACATCGAAACACATATGATGTTTAGTTGCTACTTGAGCACCCATAACGAGAATACCCTCTTCGTTGAAGCTGGGCCCATTGTGATAAGTCACGGTATAACCCACATTGGGGTTAAACTCTGCATTGGGGAATGCATATCTAACGACCTGTTCGTAACTTACAGAAGTTGCAGGGTTAGAGTGAGATTGCGGTTTACCATTTACGATAATGGTTATTCCGCTACCGTGTGCTCGACTGACGAATCTTTCAACACCTGGGCGTGCAAGATTGACATCCTTTTCGTTCGTAATTAGTTCATCGGCATAACCCGGCACAACGAGATATAAGTCGTCGGATTCTGGCACTCCTGCGAGTTCCTTGATTTTGAGGCCGGTCAGAAATTGCTCAGTCACCTCGAGTTCGGTGGAATTCACCGAGAATTTTAAAGTTTTCTCCATTTAATTAGTTTTTAAGGAGTTAAACGTGAAAAATATTAATAAACTCGGCGACCCTTTGCTTTTGTGGTATGCAAAGACTATCTTTGCAAGATAAATCAGATTGGTCTGCATGAGAGTTTCCTAGGCCATCATGCTTTCCTAGCATCTGCAAATCTAATTTATGGGAGCAATGTCGGTCGCAAGCTGCATTGCTCCTACCGTTTTAAATTATCAAGTCATGTTCTTCTAATGATTTTTTCATGCCGCAAAAGTAGTAAAAGAATTTTGACCGTGCAAATGTTCAGCGGTAATTTTACTGACATATTTATTAGCAAAAAAGATAACCAAATATTTGCCCGAATTATTTGCATGATATGATTATTTATGGTAATTTTGCAGCAAAATTCAGAGTAAGAACTTCTCTTACATATAATCTCAGATGAGCGATAAAGATTTAAGAAACTCAGTATCAGCCACTCATCCTGGAGAAATACTAAAAGACATCCTCCTCGGTCATGGTATGTCTCAAAAAGAATTGGCTGCAGCCATAGGGAAAACGACCTCTGTGGTAAATGATATTTTGTCTAAGAAGAGAGATATCAATGTAGAAATAGCAGTTCTTCTTGAAGCTGTATTTGAACAACCAACAGCCTCCGATTGGCTACAATACCAATACACATTTGATATTGAACTGACCCGGCTCACAGACAAAGTGAAAGAACTGGAACGGTCGATAAAAGAGTGGAAAGGATTATCTGATTGTTTGAATCTGCATGCAATAAAAAAACGCGCCAATTTAGGAGATTCAGTTGTGCGAGATTTATCTTTCATTTGTCAACTATATGGTGTGAATTCATCCGAAGAACTAAAATTGGGGATGGAGAGTACTTATTCAACAGCTTGCTTCAAAAAATCACAGACTTTACAAGTCGATAGGCGGAACATTAATACATGGATTCTTCTCACTCGCATTGCAAACTCCAATATAAGTTTGTCAACACGTTTTGATATTTCCAGAATCAACAGCCTCATAAATCGGCTAAATGATATTTTTTATGCTAACCTTGATACGATTAATCGATTATCTGAGACTTTAAAAGAATTTGGAATAAAATTTTTTGTAGAAAAGAAGCTAGATAAAGTTCCTGTAGATGGTTATTCTTTTTGGCAAGGAGACAACCCAACGATTGTTGTAACTACAAGATATTGTTGGCTTGACAATTTGGCATTCACAATATTTCATGAACTTGGTCATATCGTTAAGCATCTGTATAATAATCGAAATGTCGATTTCCTTGACGCAGTAGAAGGCAATACTACACTGAACAACAAAAACGCAGAAAAAGAAGCCAATGACTTTGCGAAATATGCTATATGGGGCGATTTCGATTTTGCAGGGGCATTTTCTAAAATCTTAAACCCTTTCAGTGCGAATTCATTTTTAAAACGTATTTCATCTCGTTATCAGATTAACGAGGGCATAGTGGCTGGTCAATATCAACACTACTGCGCGGAAGTTCTCCATCACCCATCCGCTTATATATTTGGATCAAAATTAAAGCAAAAGATAAAATAATCTTTATCTTAAAAACCAATTAGGATACGTTATAAAATGCGTGTGTATATGGCAACTGTCAAATACACACGCATTCTTTTTGCATGATATCAAACAAAGTTTCTCGAATAAAGTTGTCTGGAGTGTTATGACTATCAGTGAATGACATCATAAATAAAAAGCTCTCATGTGATAAATCAATAGATATGTCATCATAACCAAAAGAAAATTCAGTTGGTAAACTATTGAGGGATAGCTATGTATTGTTATGGATAGTTATGATTTGATTATGGTTGAGGGTATGGGAGGAATCAGCATTGAATCACCATTGGATTTTGCTATTCTTTTGCAGAACGCTTCGATATTGAGGCGCAACGCAAATATCTTTTATAATGGTTGAAAGAACCACTATCAAATTCGAGGATATGCCCAGAGCTCTGGCATATCTGATTGAGAAAGTTGAAGAGCTTGACCGCAAACTTGAATCGCTCGGTGACGCTTCGTCATCCGGCAAAGATGTATGGATGGGAATTAAGGAGCTGTGTGCGTATCTCCCGACGCGCCCGGCAACGCAAACTGTCTATGGGTGGACGAGCGCTCATCTTATTCCATTCCACAAGAAGGGGAAGCGTATCATGTTCCTAAAATCCGAGATAGACAAATGGTTGATTGGAGAACAGCTCAAATCAATCCGTGAAATCGAGGCTGATGCCGAAGCCTTTTGCGCTGGCAGAAAGGAGCGAAAACTATGACTTCCATGCAAGACCCACTTGGCGGCTTCGTCGCCGAGGTTGAAAGCGGTGCCGGGCTGCAGGCTCCTGATGCAGCGGCTATGCGTTACGAGAGGTTATGCACTGAGGCGCAGCTTGACATCGACAAGGAGGTGCCACCGCCTCCGGTTGCCATTTATATCGGTGATTCTCCTGCCTGCACCTTCGGCAATTTCAGTGCCTCAATCGGCAAGCCCAAAGGCAAGAAGACATTTAATGTGTCGGCGATGACAGCAGCGGCGATGACCAATTCCACAATCCTCAACTATCGCGGCAACATGCCTCCAAGCCAAAACGGCATACTCTACTTTGATACCGAGCAGAGCACTTATCATGCTTTCCGTGTGTTCAAACGTATCGCTCGTCTGACCCGCAGAAGCAATCAGGAAATTAACGAGAGGATAAAGTATTTCGCCCTGCGCAAGTATTCTGTCGAAGACCGCATTGGTATGATTGACTATAAGATTCGGAACACACGGGCAGTCGGCCTGGTAGTCATAGATGGAATCCGCGACTTGATGCTCGACATCAACAATCCCCGTGAAGCGACCCTTATAGTCAACTATCTGATGAAATGGACGGAGGAATACAATCTACACATCCACACCGTCATTCACCAGAACAAGGGTGATAAAAACGCGCGAGGACACATAGGAACCGAAATCAACAACAAATCCGAAACGGTGCTCCGTGTCGAGAAAGACAAGAACGATGATGCCATCAGCACTGTCGAGGCTGTCTATATTCGTGATGTTTCTTTCCCTTCTTTTGCCTTCAGGATTAACGACGAGGCTTTGCCCGAACTCATCAAAGACTATGTGCCGACACCTGAATCCAAAGGCAACGAGGCATGGGACCCGTATCATGACATAACCGAGGATACCCACCGTAGTGCTCTTGATTCGGCGTTTCCAAATCCCGACACATTGCTCCGACATGGCGAACTCATGGACGCGCTCCGCGACGCATACGCCGATGAGGACATCGAACTCAGCGATTACAAGCTCAAGATTCTTATAACCTTTCTGAAGAACAAACGGATGATTGAGCAGGTGGACAAGGGCAAGAAGAAGGGCAATCCGTACCGCTACCTTCAGGATTTTTACTATTGAAAAAGTTAGTTGGATGAAGCGGGCATATATATACACGACACCTCACCCAACCAAATTTGTAAAGGCTATGACCAATGATTATCAATACCGGCTTGACAACTCCTGCCCTCGCATCAAAGTGACTTGTCCGGCTTGTGGACGACCGAGGAAACTGGTGCGCTATGTCGACACACAGACCGGGAAGTTTCTTGCCGATCATGTAGGCAAATGTGACCGAATATTCAAATGCGGTTACCACTACACACCATCTGAATATTTTCGGAACCATCCATGGTTGAATGACTTTTCATCCCATCGGCCTGTGAGTTTAAGCATCAATGGGCAGACCTCTAAGCCATCATTCATAGAACGCAGTCGGATGGTTGAATCCATGAATCGCTGTCAGTCATCGGCTCTGTTCCGATTCCTCTGTTCGATATGGGGTAATGACGAAACCATGCGGCTGTTCCGGTTATATAATGTCGGAGCATCAACCCGGATGAATGATGCGGCAGTATTCTGGCAAGTGGATGTCAACGGATGTATCCGCACAGGAAAGATAATGCGATACGGCAACGACGGACACCGCATAAAGGAAGATGGATTGGTAAACTTCATGTGGGTGCACCGTATGAAATCAATGGTTGACAATCCCGATGACTTCAACCTTGCGCAATGCTTCTTCGGTGAACACCTGCTTTCAGTCTATCCCGATTCAAAGGTCATGATAGTGGAATCCGAGAAATCAGCGATAATCGCCTCTCACTATTATCCACAGTACCTGTGGCTGGCGAGTGGCGGCTGTTGCGGATGCCTCAATCAGACGGCTTCGCAGGTATTGAAAGGCAGGGAAGTGTGGCTCGTACCCGACCTTGACGCCGAAGACCGTTGGCGTGACAAATTGACAATGCTCCGTACTATTACTCCGACTGTCGGGATTGTGACTGCCATATCCGACATGGCAACTCTGGAGCAGAGAGCCGCCAAACTTGACATCGCCGACTTCCTTTTGGATGCGGCAAGCCGGAATAAACCCATTGTATGAGCTGCCGACAGAGCCGGTCAGCTTGCTGAATGTAGGGAGGATTTTAGTAATAAAATTCCGTAGCTTATTATGGCATTTTCAGCCGATGTCTGCGACCTCTCCCGAAAAAGCCATCAGGCATTGAGTCACCTCCCGGCTCTTCTTTGCGACTGATACGGAATTTTATCATAACCAATTTAATTCAAGAGTATATGACTACACAATATGCAGTGTGCCACCTGGAGCGTGGCGCAGGCAACGATTCGGGCATGTCATGCCACATCGAGCGCAAGACCGCCGACGGCAAACCGCACATCCCCAACAACGCGGACGAGACCAGAACACACCTCAACCGTGAGCTTATCGCCTTTCCTGACGGCGTTCAAAACCGCACCCAGGCGATTCAGCACCGTATTGAGACCGCCGGACTTCAAAGAAAAGTCGGCAAGAACCAGACTCGTGCCATCCGTGTGCTTCTGACGGGCACGCATGAGCAGATGATGGCTCTTGCAAACGCCGGTCGCCTTGATGACTGGTGCCGTGCCAATATCGAATGGTTGCAAGACACCTTCGGCGAGAACAACCTTGTATCATGTGTGCTTCACATGGACGAGAAGACTCCCCATCTCCATGCGACTGTGGTACCTGTTGTATCGTCTGCGCGCAAACGTCGAGAGCGCGAGGGCGAGCAGAAGTATAAGGAGAAAGCTCCGGCACCGAGGCTATGCGCCAATGAGCTAATGACACGCGGCAAGCTCCGGCAATATCAGGACACATACGCGCAGGCAATGGCCGGATTCGGATTGGAGCGTGGTGTAGTGGCGAGCGGTGCAAGGCATCAGACCCAACAGCAGTACAACCGTCAGCAGTCACTCGAACTGCAGGCTGACATTGAAAGACTGACAGCCGAAATTGAGAAACTTGCAGCTGAAAAGAAGGAGGTCGAGAAAGGTGCGAAGGACGGCAAGAACCGTATCTTGTCATGGCTCGGAACCGGGGAACTGCCGAAGCTGGAGAAGGAAGTTGCCGACAAGGACAGACAGATTGCCGCATTACAGAAACAACTGACCGATATGCAGAAGCGGTACGACAATCTGAAAGCCGATTCACTTCGTGAACGCAACTCTTATCAGAAAGAAATTGACGCGGCGACCAAACGAGTTGCCGAATGGGAAGCCCGGTATAATGCCGAACACAACCTGACGAAGGAACTGCACCGCCTGGCATACCCCGAGAGATACCGCCTGTCATCAGGAGCGGAACTTGTCAGCGGCTGGATTCCCAACCGTATGTATCCCAGTCTGTCAATCACGACGCTGTTTCATGGCAACGAGTTCAAGAACACCTCTTACAATCTTCCTCAGAATCTTCTCGACAAGTATGACAGCGGCGCGTTGACTCTACATGAACTAGTCAACGAACTGTTTGAGCCTTGGGAGCAGGTCGATGAAACACAGCACAGCCTCCTTGCTGTTGCACTCCAGACCGCAGCCGGAGGAATCCCGACACCGCATGTCGGCACCGGCTCAGGTGGTTCATCTTCCGATTTGCCGTGGAATGATAACGACAAGGACAAATTCCGAATGCCGAAGTCCAAAGGTAGGAGATAAGAATCTGTTGTGAATGGGATGCAGTTTTAGATATGTGGGGGTGAATGTTTCGTTCATCCCCTAACTCGAATCAAAGATGAGGGTCTGTGATCTGTAGCCCCCAATTAGGGATCAATGAGTTGAGTTTTCTTTGAGGGAGTCACTGTTTCGATGACCCCCTCAGGATATTCTCGTCAATCTCGACAGCATGGGCACCACGGGTATTGCGAAGCGTCTTTTTGATTGATGATAGTTCTGTATTGGCGAACCATTCGCCGAAAGTAACTTTGACAAAGGATGCCGTGGTGTCGCCATCAATGGTATACTGGAATGCGATGTTCCATGCAAAATTCTTCAAAGAGGCTTGAGTTACCTCAGGTTTCTTTGAAATTTTCATGGCGTTCACATTGAGTACATCCTTATGGCTGACAAAGTATCTCACGCAATCCAAAATTTGAGCGACTTCGGTTTGAGAAAAATTCAGGCGCATAAATGTCTCCTTAGTGTACGAGAGAATTTTGTCAAGTTTCTCAGCGTCCTCTCGTACCAGTTGTTCTCTTACTATGCTGGTTTCGGCAACATAGTGGTCGTGAAATTTGACAGCATCTTCGTAATCCGAATCTTTGACTATGACCGTCGGCTCAACATTTTTGAGGGCTTCCTCGACTGCTTCCTGTTGCTTGCGCGTAATCAAATCGCTGTGAGCCTTATCAAAAGCATTGACTATGCGTTCACTTATTCTATTGCATCCTGAGTAGAATAGTTGCCAGAACGCATAATACACAGGAACGAGCAGTAAGCTCCATTGCAATCCTAAATCAAATTTGGCGCAGGTTCCCCACGCCATTGCAGTAGACAAGGTGAGATTTACTCCGGTGATAATTCTCGGAGTTATTTTGGGGAGAGTTCTCGATATCATTTTCTTTAATTTTCTACAAAGTTAGAAAATCCAAAGAAAACGATAAAGAAATCAGATTATAAACGCCTCACTTTTAGGCTTTTTTATCTATATAAATATAATTCCATTTCTATAAATATTTTTACTCAATATCATTGATATTCAAGTCAAGATTGATGGCGTTTGCAGCTTCATCCTTCAGTTTATCAACGACTTTAGCGTATATCTGCGTTGTACGGACATTAGTGTGACCCAACATTTTGCTGACGGTATAAAGGTCAGTACCACCGGCGATTTGAAGCGTGGCAAAGGTATGACGGAAGCAATGGAAGGTGACTCTTCGCTTGATTCCGGCTGCTTCAATCCATCTTTTCAAAGGACGCGATACCCATGAAGGATCCGGCAAATCTTCAAATACAAGCCTGTCGGCATCTCCAGGTGTGCCACATAATTGATATGCTTGTTCAGAGATTGGCTGATATTCTACTCCCTTCGTTTTCTGTTGAGTAAAGTTCAGGCGGTACTGATCTCCCACCTTTTGAATATCTCCCCAATGAAGTTTCTGAATATCACAATGGCGTAACCCTGTCAACGCAGCAAACAATGCCGCACGCTTGATGATTGGCTTATCGCAGGGAGTTTTTGCCAATGTGTTGAGTTCGGCTATGGTCAGGAACTCACGACGGCTTTCTTCTTCTGCGATTCCTTTTGCCTTAGCCGAGAGGTCGACAGAGATATAACCATCTATAAATGCTTGCTTCAAAGCGGCTTTAAAGATTGAGAAATATGTCGCAGCCGAGTTTTGCGACAATGTTCCCTTCTTTCCACCTCCTTGTGGAGCAGTCAGAAGAAAATTCTTGAAATCGTTTATCAGCTTAGTGTCAATTCTTCCGAATGGTATTATTCCGTCTTTAGAAAAGATTTTCAACAATTCGCCCATTCGTTTCCAGTTTATGAGAATTGATGCCGAGCTGTTCTTGTGTCGCTCGACAGTAATCTTCTTCACATAGTCGATAAAATTGGCATTGGCTTTTTCCTGCAATTCAGCCTGAGCTGCATCCAGATCGGAGTAGAGGGCAGCCGTATCATATTCCTTTTGACGGATTTGCCTTACTTTATCGGCATAGATGCACGATTCCTGATCTGTCTGTGATTTACACATGATAACGCCATTGATGTCACGTTTCGGTTGGAAGCCACCGCGAGTAGGTCTTTTCTTATCCCATATCGGCGTCGATATGATACGTTTGACATATTCACGCACTCGTTTAGGAGTTTCATTCTCTTTCTCATAGACAGGGTATGCCTCGACATAGAGATACCATTCGTCCCGAATTTCACTCTTTCGCAGTTTTACGGATACTGTTGTATGTTGGAGTTTCTTTTTCATTTTTCGGACTTGAAGATTTTGTCAATGTCAAACTTCGGTACATATACAAAACGGCCTATCTGACGCATAGGAATACTATGCCTTCGCAGATTACTATATACGGTCGATTCGCTTACTCGAAATAGTTTGGAAACTTCTCCGATAGTATAGCAATCCTCCGGCTCTAAAGAATATAGCCGTTTGGGAGTTTCCTCCATAAGTGGATTCTTACGAACTTCTAATATCGTTTCAATTTCGGTAACATCAACAAGCGTCATTCGTACCCCGGGATTATATGCTCTTATTTTCCCAAGTCTAATCCATCTATATAATGTGGGTTTTGAGATGTTGTATTTGTTGATTACCTGAGCAGCCGTCAGATACTGATGTCCGTCCGCATTATCTACGATGGCCTGTCTTCTTTCTTCTCGCTTAATGGCTCGTTTCTTATTCCGAAATGTCTCATCGGAACACTTCTTAGAACAGTGGACCGCATTGACATTCTTTGCGAGAAATGGTTTCCCGCAAACGATGCAGTGACGCATGATTTTAGCTTTGCTTTCTGGCATACTTCTTTATTTGTATCACTTTAACGCCGATTAAGTATCATAAGGTAAAATCAACGTCAAAATAAGTTTCGGTACAATTTTGGTACAAATATAAGCTAAAAATCCATAGAAAACAAGTATTCAGAGAGAAAAGTGCAAATAAAAATGGAGTGTAACTTGTTGAGCTACACTCCATTTTGTTATCGTTGATTGTGTGACTTATTTCACTTCCTCGAAGTCGACGTCGGTCACATGGTCGTCGCCTGCATGAGGTGCGCTGCCTGCGCCGGGGTTGGCACCGGGCTGTGCACCTGCCTGAGCCTGCTGCTGGGCGTTGAGGATATCCTGCTGAGCCTCGCCGAATGCTTTCTGGATTTCAGCGATTGCGGGTTCGATAGCAGCCACATCCTGAGCCTTGTGAGCATCCTCAAGACGCTTGAGGGCGTTTTCGATTGTAGCCTTCTTGTCGGCGGGGATAGCTGCGCCAAGTTCTTCAAGCTGCTTCTTAGTCTGGAAGATTACGGTATCTGCCTGGTTCAGCTTGTCGATACGCTGCTTTTCAGCCTCGTCGGCAGCTGCATTGGCGGCAGCCTCGTCTTTCATACGCTTGATTTCGGCATCGGTCAAACCGGATGAAGCCTCGATACGTATGCTCTGCTCCTTGCCTGTAGCCTTATCCTTTGCTGATACGTTAAGGATACCGTTGGCATCGATTTCAAATGTAACTTCAATCTGCGGTATGCCACGGGGTGCGGGTGCGATTCCGTCGAGGTGGAACTTACCGAGTGTCTTGTCATCCTTTGCAAGGGGACGCTCACCCTGAAGCACGTGGATTTCAACCGAAGGTTGATTGTCGGCAGCGGTTGAGAATACCTCGCTCTTGCGGGTAGGAATGGTAGTGTTTGCTTCGATAAGCTTGGTCATCACGCCACCGAGAGTCTCGATACCAACTGACAGAGGCACAACGTCAAGAAGAAGCACGTCCTTTACATCGCCTGACAATACACCACCCTGGATAGCGGCACCGACAGCCACAACCTCATCGGGGTTAACACCCTTGGAAGGAGTCTTGCCGAAGAACTTGCTTACGATGTCCTGGATTGCGGGGATACGGGTAGAACCGCCGACGAGAATAACCTCATCGATATCTTTTGCGGTAAGACCGGCATCCTTCAATGCTTGCTCGCAAGGCTTGATTGTAGCCTGGATAAGCTTGTCGGCAAGCTGCTCGAACTTTGCACGGGTCAAAGTCTTCACAAGGTGACGGGGAACACCGTCAACCGGCATGATATATGGCAGGTTGATTTCAGTAGTGGTAGAGCTTGAAAGCTCAATCTTTGCCTTTTCGGCTGCTTCCTTAAGACGCTGGAGAGCCATAGCATCCTTGCGGAGGTCAACACCATATTCCTGCTGGAAATCGTCGGCAAGCCAGTCAATGATTACATGGTCAAAGTCATCACCGCCAAGGTGAGTGTCACCGTTGGTCGACTTAACCTCAAACACGCCGTCGCCAAGTTCAAGGATAGAAATATCAAATGTACCGCCACCGAGGTCAAACACAGCAATTTTCTGATCCTTGTCGCTCTTGTCAAGACCATAGGCAAGGGCGGCTGCGGTAGGCTCGTTCACGATACGGCGCACCTTCAGTCCGGCAATCTCGCCGGCTTCCTTGGTAGCCTGACGCTGAGAGTCGTTAAAGTAAGCGGGCACTGTAATCACAGCCTCGTCAACAGTCTGTCCGAGATAATCCTCGGCAGTCTTCTTCATCTTCTGAAGAATCATAGCTGAAATTTCCTGCGGGGTATATTCACGACCGTCAACAAGCACACGCACTGTACCGTTGTCAGCCTTGCCCACCTCGTAAGGCACACGCTTAACCTCTTCAGCAACCTCATCATATTTTTCACCCATGAAACGCTTGATCGAATAAATCGTGCCTTCAGGGTTTGTGATAGCCTGACGCTTTGCCGGGTCACCTACCTTACGCTCGCCACCGGCTATAAATGCCACGATAGACGGAGTAGTGTTACGACCTTCGCTGTTAGGAATAACAACGGGGTCATTTCCTTCAAGTACCGAAACGCAGGAGTTGGTAGTTCCTAAGTCAATACCAATAATCTTTCCCATAATTCTTTATCTTTTATTTTGGTTATATTTTAATTTTCATCCTATGTCTAAGAAGCCTGTCGGCGTCCGACATTCATTAGAAAAACAAATCATGTGCCAAAAAGGTTGACATGTACATAATTTAATCAATAGCAAACAGTTAATCGACTGCAGAAAGGTGACACGCCATCTGACACTTTTTCACAATGACTGCCAAAAATTCACATTATGGCATTTTTACGCCAGTTTTACTTCCGGCATAAACGACAGACAGCCATAAACGCCCGACAACCGGGGAATATTTAGCGTGTTTCCACGACAAAAAAATTGATTTTCAGGTTTAGTTCCACAATATTTATTAAATTTGCAACTTAAACCGTGAAGTGGCATGTCACGCAAATTTTGCGTCATGACATCAAACGTAACCAAAGTAATCATTATTAACCAACCAAAATAAAAACAAAATAAAATGAATATTTCTCACATCGAACACATCGGCATCGCCGTTCCGTCGCTCGACGAGGCAATCCCGTTCTACGAAAAGACATTCGGTATCAAATGTTTTGCAATTGAAGAAGTTCCCGACCAGAAAGTACGCACAGCATTCTTCAAGGTGGGTCAGACCAAAATAGAGCTTCTTGAAGGCACCAGCGAAGATAGTGCCATTTCAAAGTATATCGCCAACAACGGCGGTCGCGGCGGCATTCAGCACATGGCTTTCGCCATCGAGGACGGCGTTGCAAACGCTCTCGCCGAGGCAGAGGAAAAAGGTTGCCGCCTTATCGACAAGGCACCCCGCAAGGGAGCTGAAGGCCTAAACATCGCGTTTCTTCACCCGAAGTCGACTTTCGGCACATTGATTGAGCTTTGCGAAGACCCCAACAAGTAATAACCCCGATAAAATACTCATTATATAATAACACCACATGAGCACACAGCTTGAAAAAGTACAGGAGCTTATCGCCTTGCGCGAACAAGCCCGTATAGGAGGTGGCGAGAAAGCCATCCAGAAGCAGCATGACAAAGGCAAATACACAGCACGCGAGCGTATAGCCCAGCTGCTCGACGAAGGCTCCTTTGAAGAGCTCGACATGTTTGTCCGTCATCGTTGCACCAATTTCGGACAGGAAAAGAAAAGTTATCTTGGCGACGGCGTTGTGACCGGCTACGGAACAATCGACGGTCGCCTTGTCTATGTCTTCGCACAGGACTTCACCGTATTCGGGGGCTCACTGTCGGAGACCATGGCACTCAAGATATGCAAGGTAATGGATATGGCGATGAAGATGGGAGCCCCGGTAATCGGACTTAACGACTCGGGAGGCGCACGTATCCAGGAAGGTATCAATGCCCTTGCAGGCTATGCGGAGATATTCCAGCGCAACATCATGGCTTCCGGTGTAATCCCCCAGATTTCAGGTATTCTCGGTCCGTGTGCCGGCGGTGCGGTCTACTCCCCCGCCCTCACCGACTTCACCATCATGACAAAGGGCATCTCCTATATGTTCCTTACCGGGCCGAAGGTGGTAAAGACCGTGACCGGCGAGGATGTAACCCAGGAAGCCCTTGGAGGCGCAGAGGTACACGCCTGCAAGAGCGGTGTGGCACACTTTGCAGCCGAAGATGGCGAGGAAGCTCTCAAAATCATCCGCAAGCTCTTCAGCTACATTCCTCAGAACAACCTCGAGGAGCCGCCGTTGGTAGAATGCACCGACCCGATTGATCGTCTTGAGGACTCTCTAAACGACATCATCCCCGACAGCGCCACCAAGCCCTACAACATGTATGAGGTAATCAGCGCGATTGTCGACAACGGTGAGTTCTTGGAAATCCAGAGCAACTATGCGAAAAATCTTATCGTAGGTTTCGCCCGCATGAACGGACAGTCGGTAGGTATCGTCGCCAACCAGCCCAAGTATCTCGCCGGTGTGCTTGACAGCAACGCTTCACGCAAGGGAGCGCGCTTCGTACGCTTCTGTGACGCGTTCAACATACCTCTGGTGACACTCGTTGACGTACCGGGCTTCCTTCCCGGCACAGGTCAGGAATACAATGGTGTAATCCTCCACGGCGCCAAACTGCTTTATGCTTACGGTGAGGCGACAGTACCCAAGGTGACAGTAACCCTCCGCAAGAGCTATGGCGGAAGCCACATCGTGATGAGCTGCAAGCAGCTGCGCGGCGACATGAACTACGCATGGCCGACAGCCGAAATCGCAGTCATGGGTGGAGCCGGAGCTGTCGAGGTGCTCTATGCCCGCGAGGCAAAAGAGGCGGAAGACCCCGCAAAGGTACTCGCCGAAAAGGAAGCGGAATACAACAAGCTGTTCTGCAATCCCTACAATGCTGCACGTTACGGCTATATCGACGACGTAATCGAACCGCGCAACACACGCTTCCGCGTAATCCGCGCCCTCCAGCAACTTGCCACCAAGAAGGTGACCAATCCCGCTAAAAAGCACGGTAACATACCTCTATAACCAATCCTTCCAAAGCAATGAAGAAGAAATTATCAATATTGCTCATAGCCCTCGTGGGCTGCGTCGTGGCTGTCAGCGCCCAGGGGCGCCGCGGACTGCGCATCAACGAGGTCATGGTGCAGAACGACAGTAACTACGTCGACGACTACGGATTGCATCATGCATGGATCGAGCTTTACAACTCGACCTACGCACCGATGGAAATCTCGAGCGTATATCTGTCCAACGACCCGGCACAGCCAAAGAAATATCCTGTGCCACTGGGCGATGTAAACACCGAGATTCCTCCGCGCCAGCATGTAGTGTTCTGGGCCGACGGAGAGCCTAACAAGGGTACATTCCACCTGAGTTTCAAACTCGTTCCCGGACAGGACAACTGGATCGGCATCTATGATGCCAACGGCGTGACCCTCATCGACTCCATCACTGTACCCGCATCACTTGGCGCCAACTCCAGCTATGCCCGCATAAAAGACGGAGAGGGCGAAGGCGCCGAGGCATGGAGTGTGCGCGACGGCTCATCAGAGGCTTACATCACCCCGAGCAGCAACAACAAGATTATCGACACCAATTCAAAAGTGGAAATGTTTGCCGAGACCGACGGTCACGGCTTCGGACTCACCCTCATGGCAATGTGCATAGTATTCTCGGCACTTCTGCTGTTGAGCCTGTCGTTCTATGCCATCAACCGCATCGGTGCCAGCATCTCTACCCGCAACAAAGCTCGCTCACAGGGCATAGAGACCAAGTTAATGCCGAAAGAAGACCGTCCCAAACATGATTCCGGCGAAGAAATAGCCGCCATAGTAATGGCTCTAAACGATCATCTGAACGCACATGACAAGGAAAGCACAATCCTTACCATCAACAAGGTAAGGAAGAGCTACTCACCCTGGAGCTCAAAAATCTACGGATTGCGTGAACTTCCCCGCCGATAAAACACGGCTGTTTTTATAACGACAAAAAGAACATTACCACACAACAACAATGAAAGAATATAAATATAAAATCAACGGCAACACATACAATGTGTCTATCGGTGACATCGTTGACAACATGACAGAAGTACTTGTCAACGGAACTCCCTATAAAGTGGAGCTTGAAAAGCAGAAGTCACCCGTGACCGTAGTCGCACCCAACCGCCCCTCTGCCGCACCTCGCACAGCTACAGGCGAGAAGGTAGTGGCAAAAGCCACCACAAGCGGCGGCTCCTATGCAGTCAAAGCTCCCCTCCCTGGCACTATCCTCTCAATCAATGTCAAGGTCGGAGACACCGTAAAGGCTGCCGACACTGTAATCGTGCTTGAGGCGATGAAGATGGAAAATGCCATCCACGCAGGCAAAGACGGCAAGGTTGCCGGCATCTCGGTGGCAGCAGGCGATGCAGTGCTTGAAGGAGCAGTACTTCTCACAATCGAATAGTACAAGTAACAGTCTTAAACTAACCAGATTAAACTTAAAAGCATATCACTATGAGTTTAAACGAATTTATGGCGACCAATTTCCAGCAGTTCTGGGAGCTTACAGGCTTTGCCAACGCTACCTGGCAACATCTGGTGATGCTCGTCGTGGGTCTGTTCTTCCTCTGGCTTGCCATCAAGAAGAACTTTGAGCCTATGTTGCTTGTGCCGATCGGTTTCGGTATCCTTATAGGCAATATTCCTTTCAACGGGGCTGCGGGACTCGAAGTCGGCATCTATGAAGAAGGGTCGGTGCTCAACATCCTTTATAACGGAGTAAGTGCCGGATGGTATCCTCCGCTGATATTCCTCGGTATCGGCGCTATGACCGACTTCTCGGCGCTTATCGCCAATCCGAAGCTCATGCTCGTAGGAGCCGCCGCTCAGTTCGGTATCTTCGGTGCCTACATGGTTGCGCTCGCCCTCGGGTTTGCCCCCGACCAGGCAGGTGCGATAGCCATAATCGGCGGTGCCGACGGTCCTACCGCAATCTTCCTGTCATCCAAACTTGCGCCCAACCTTATGGGAGCCATCGCCGTGTCGGCATACTCCTATATGGCACTTGTGCCGCTGATTCAGCCGCCAATCATGAGATTGCTCACAACTAAGCATGAGCGCGTGATCAAGATGAAACCCGCACGTGCGGTGTCACAAAACGAGAAAATCATCTTCCCGATTGTCGGACTGTTGCTTACCTGCTTCGTGGTACCCTCGGGTATTCCGTTGCTCGGTATGCTGTTCTTCGGCAACTTGCTTCGCGAGTGTGGCGTAACCAACCGTCTTGCCAAGACTGCAAGCAACGCCCTTACCGATATCGTGACCATCCTTCTCGGCATGACAGTAGGCGCATCGACACAGGCATCGGAATTCCTCACCCTCGACACTATCTTCATTTTCGCACTCGGCTTCATGGCGTTTATCATCGCCTCGGCATCAGGTGTACTTTTCGTGAAGATATTCAACCTGTTCCTTCCTGCATCGAAGAAGCTCAACCCGCTTATCGGTAACGCCGGTGTATCGGCAGTGCCGATGTCGGCACGTATCTCCAACAACCTCGGTCTTGAATATGACCCCAGCAACTACCTTCTCATGCATGCCATGGGACCGAATGTAGCCGGTGTCATCGGTTCAGCCGTCGCTGCAGGCGTACTGCTCGGCTTCCTTGCCTAAACCTTATACAAAAGGCGGCGGCATTACACTCACCTCCACGGTGAAGTTAGTGCCGCTGCCTTTTATCCTTGATGTTTTTGTAGAGTCAAAAGCATAAAAGTGAATGTTAAATAAAATTTTACCAAACATTTATTAACATGTGTTGATATATCCTCAAACTATTTGCATGGATATGATGTTATAATGAAACTCCAATAGCAACACATGATATTTAAATGACCGATAATGATTACAAAAAAAGTAATTGACGAATTATACCGACGCTTCCGCAAACGACCTGCGGGCATAGAGCATCTTGATATAGGTCTCTTATTTGACTATGCTTCGGAATATCACAACATCACGATTGACGGCGATGGGAATATAATTATTGACAGTATTGACGAGCAATCACCCTTTCACAAAATATCACTTGACCGCGTACACGGATTCTATCACTTTGACGATGTGATAGCCATTGTCCTGCACAGTTCCATCATATTCCTTAACAAACACGACAACGGGGTGAATGTCCACATCAAGTTTGACAAGCCGTCATTGTGGGAGCGCGTGAAATGGAAATTCAATAACGGATAAGCAGTCTGCGACTGCACGAATCAATCCCATGTAAGACCACACGATACAGAGGTCAAATAAATTAGTGAATTGGAGATTTTCATTTTACATCGTTTATCATTAACTTTACGAAAATTTTATCACTGTAACCTTTTTTGTGCATAATTTTTCAGTAAATATATATGTATAGGACTAAAACCTGCGGAGAACTCCGCCAAAAGGATGCCGGCTCTACTGTCACCATCGCCGGCTGGGTACAACGTGCCCGTAAAATGGGAGGCATGACATTTGTAGATGTCCGCGACCGTTACGGCATCACCCAGGCAGTCTTTAACAACGAAACTGATGCCGCCTTATGTGAGGCAGCCAATCATCTCGGTCGTGAATATGTCGTGCAGATTACCGGAAAGGTAGCTGAACGCTCCAACAAGAACCCCAATATCCCCACAGGCGACATCGAAATCATCGCAGAGTCGCTCAATGTACTCAATCCATCGGAAGTCCCTCCCTTTACCATCGAGGATGACACCGACGGCGGCGATGACCTCCGCATGAAATTCCGCTATCTCGACCTGCGCCGCAATTGCGTGAGAAAAAACCTTGAGCTCCGCCACAAGATGACCATGGAAGTACGCCGCTATCTCGACAGCAAAGGCTTTCTTGAAATAGAGACCCCGATGCTCGTGGGTTCGACTCCTGAAGGGGCACGTGACTTCGTGGTACCGTCGCGCATGAACCAGGGGCAGTTCTACGCCCTACCCCAGTCGCCTCAGACCCTCAAGCAGCTGCTCATGGTATCGGGCATGGACCGTTACTTCCAGATAGTAAAATGTTTCCGCGACGAAGACCTTCGCGCCGACCGCCAGCCAGAATTTACCCAGATAGACTGCGAGATGAGCTACGTTGAGCAGGAAGATATCATCAACCTGTTCGAAGGAATGGCAAAACATCTGTTCAAGGAACTTCGCGGCGTAGAGCTGACAGAACCGTTCATCCGTATGCCCTGGTCGGAAGCCATGCGCCTATACGGAAGCGACAAGCCCGACCTCCGCTTCGGCATGGAATTTGTGGAGTTGATGGACATCATGAAAGGTCACGGCTTCGGTGTATTTGACAATGCCGCCTATATCGGAGGTATCTGCGCAGAAGGAGCCGCAAGCTATACCCGAAAGCAGCTTGACCAGCTTACAGAATTTGTAAAACGTCCGCAGATAGGTGCAAAAGGCATGGTATATGCCCGCGTCGAGCCCGACGGCACAGTAAAGTCAAGCGTCGACAAATTCTACTCTCAGGATGTGCTTCAGAAAATGAAAGAGGCATTCGGTGCAAAACCGGGCGACCTTATACTCATTCTTTCAGGCGATGACGCTATGAAAACCCGCAAGCAACTCTGCGAGCTCCGTCTTGAAATGGGTCGTCAGCTCGGGTTGCGCGACAAGAATAAGTTTGCATGTCTCTGGGTCGTTGACTTCCCGATGTTTGAATGGAGCGACGAAGAACAGCGCCTGATGGCGATGCATCATCCCTTCACCCATCCCAAAGACGAAGATATACCCTTGCTTGACAGCGACCCTGCCGCAGTACGCGCCGATGCTTACGACATGGTGATAAACGGCGTAGAAGTAGGTGGCGGCTCTATTCGTATCCACGACAGCAAACTCCAGGCAAAAATGTTTGAAATACTCGGCTTCACCCCTGAGCGCGCGCAGGAGCAGTTCGGCTTCTTGATGAATGCCTTCAAGTACGGGGCACCCCCTCACGGAGGACTCGCCTATGGTCTTGACCGCTGGGTATCGTTATTCGCCGGTCTTGACAGCATACGCGACTGCATCGCATTCCCGAAAAACAATTCCGGTCGTGACGTGATGCTTGATGCACCCGCCCCGCTCGACCAGAAGCAGCTCGACGAGCTTGCACTCGCCATCGAACTACCGGATAAATAAGCCGATGCTGATAAAAGATATCACAGACACAATCGAAGAAGCGGCTCCGCTCGCCCTCCAGGAGTCATACGACAACGCCGGTCTTATCATTGGCGACCCCGGAGAAACATGTAGCGGAGTGCTCTTCTGTGTCGATGTCACCCCCGATACGGTCGAGGAAGCATCGCGCCGTGGATGCAATCTGATTGTATCTCACCATCCGCTCATCTTCAAAGGATTGAAAAGGCTGACCGGCGCGACCATGCAGCAACGTGCCGCTATCGCGGCAATAAAGGCAGGGATAGCGGTCTACGCAGCCCACACCAATCTCGACGCGGCGGAAAACGGCGTAAACCACACTCTCGCCACAATGCTCGGACTTACCGGCATCACCCCGCTTGCGACTCCGCCGGGCGTGATAGGTAACTTGTTACCCGCCCTGACGGCAACAGAGCTGGTCGACCGGATAAAGAGCGTATGCGGCTCGCCGGTCACAAGATGTACGGTGCCTCCCGTGCATCGTCTGTCACGCCTCGCGCTATGTGGCGGCTCCGGAGCGTTTCTGATTGATGACGCGGTAGCGGCGGGAGCCGACGCGTTTCTTACCTCTGATGTAAAATATCATGACTTTGTTGACAACGCAGAGCGTATTTTCATCATCGACATAGGACATTATGAGAGTGAAAACTGCACAAAACAGATTTTTTATCATATAGTTAGCAAAAAATTTCCTAACTTTGCACTCTATTACTCCGAAACAGAAAAAAATCCGATAAATTACTTGTAAGCAAACATGGCTATAGACAAGAACAAAAATGAAGTAATTTCAGTGGAGCAACGCCTGAAATCTCTCTACGAGCTTCAGACAATACTCTCCGAAATCGACCGTATCAAGACCATCCGTGGCGAGCTTCCCCTTGAAGTAAAGGATCTTGAAGACAATATCGAGGGACTGCGTACCCGCATCGAAAATTACCGTCGCGACGTGGAAGACCTCCGCAAGAAGACTGTAATCGAGAAAGAAAAAATCAACGAGTCGCAGTCAAAGATTGCGCGCTACAAGGAACAGCTCGACAATGTGAGAAACAACCGCGAGTTTGACCTCCTGTCAAAAGAAGTCGAGTTCCAGACCCTTGAAATCGAGCTTTGCGAAAAGCACCTCAACGAGTATGCCCGCGCAATCGACACAAAGACCAACGAGATTGCCGCGACTGAGGAGCGTCTTAAAGACAGCGAGCATATCCTCAAGGAAAAGCAGACCGAGCTTGACGAAATCGTGTCAGAAACCCGTCAGGACGAAGAGCGTCTCCGCATCCAGGCAAAGGAAATCGAGCCGCGTATCGACGAGCGCACACTCAAGGCGTTCAAGCGTATCCGCGACAACGCCCGCAACGGTCTCGGCATCGTGTATATACAGCGTAACGCCTGCGGAGGTTGCTTCAACCGCATACCGCCTCAGAAGCAGATGGAAATCAAGATGCACAAGAAAGTCATCGTATGTGAATACTGCGGCCGTATTATGATTGACCCCGAGCTTGCAGGAGTGGTCGAGGAAAACAATACCGACAAATAAATCGCAACCAGACAGATACTTTTATTGACCTAAAATTTTGTCATATCGAAAAGTATATGTAATTTTGTCGCGCAATTACAAAAACGTAAATACAAACAAAACCATAATAACAAAATGATAATCGTACAAGTAAAAGAAGGCGAAAACATCGAAAAAGCTCTCAAGAAGTTCAAAAGAAAATTTGAAAAGACAGGCATCGTGAAGGAACTGCGTAGCCGTCAGGCATTTGAAAAGCCTAGCATCACCAACCGCAAGAAGATGATGAAGGCTGTATACGTGCAGAAGCTTCGCATGGTCGAGGAATAATATAGAATTTCCCTCCTTTTTATTTGGTTAATTCATATAAAAGAGTTATATTCGTAAATGTAAGGTTTACGGATAGATTATGCTGAACTCTTTTATTACATATATACGGTGTGAGTTGGCTCTTTCAGCTCACACCGTTTCTGCGTATTCACGTGACCTTGCACAATGGGCTAACTTTGCCACCTCGGGGCAACCGGAGAGGCTGCATCCGCAAGATGTGACCACATCTGACCTCAGGCAGTGGATTAACTCTCTCGGCAGGGCCGGAGAGTCACCGCGTACCATCCGCCGCAAGGTCCAGGCTCTCCGTGCATTCTTCCGGTACATGATGAAGCAACACGGCATGACATATAATCCTGCCGCCGAGCTCACCCTCGCCAAGACCGACAAGCCGCTGCCTGTCTATGCACGCCAGTCGGAGACCGCGGCAATACTTGCCGAAGAAATCGACACCGGTGACTTCAATCAGGTTCGTGACCGCCTGATAGTCGACATGATATACTCCACCGGGCTTCGTGCATCGGAAGTAACCGGATTACTTGATGCCGATGTAGACACGCTGAGAGGTGAACTAAAAGTGCTCGGCAAGCGTAATAAGGAAAGAATAATCCCTTTCGGACCTGAATTGGCAGAAATGATAGCACAGTATCGTAACCTACGCACATCCACGGTGCCTCCGCCCGCAGCCGACGAGTTTTTCGTCAGGGCATCAGGCGAGCCGATATACCGCAAGCTGGTCTACAATGTAGTCCACAAGGCATTGTGCGGTCACACAGTGGCACGGCGGCAAAGCCCCCACGTGTTACGTCACTCGTTTGCCACCGATATGCTGAACAACGGTGCCGACCTTTATTCAGTACAGCAGTTACTTGGTCACCAGTCGCTCGCAACGACTCAGGTGTACACCCATATAACTTATAGAGAACTTAAACAAAATTACCAACAAGCACACCCACGTGCACTAAAAAAAGGAGGACATCATGGAAGTTAACATCAAGTCAATCCACTTTGACGCCACCGAAAGCCTGAAAGACTTTATCATCAAGAAAGTCAACCGTCTTGCCCGTCATTACGAAAACATAACCACCGTTGAAGTCACTCTCAACGTAGTAAAGCCGGAAACATCAATGAACAAGGAAGCCGGAATACTCATATCCGTTCCGCCGCGTGAAGATATATTCGCATCCAAAATAGCCGATACATTTGAAGAAGCAGTCGACCTCTCGCTTGAGGCTCTCGGCAAACAGCTTGAACGCCAGAAAGGCAAGGAATCCGGCAGGTAGCTCGATACGCAATCGATAATGATAAGAAGGGGCATCATGTGTGTGATGCTCCTTCGTTTCTGTAATTATGGTAGTTTTTAATGGTCTAATGGTAATTTTTAATCTGTTTTTTGCTGTAACTTTGTAAAGTGAATTATTGTGTTTAACCAATTAAAACATTTCAATATGATACTTAAAAAATCATTTCTCCTCTGCGCAGCCTGTGGCACTCTTCTCAGCATGAGCAGCTGCGCCAACAGCGCAAAGGCATCCGCCGACACCACGACATCAGAAGCCGATTCTCTCCCTGTCGTATATTACATCAAGGATATCACCCCTGAAAACATTGTGAAAATCTATGAGGCTCTTGGCAGAAAAGCCGAGGGAAACAATGTGGCGGTCAAGATTTCCACAGGAGAGTCCGACAAGAGCCACCAGCTTGATCCTGACTTGATAAAGGATTTTGTGCAGAAAGTCAATGGTACTCTCGTGGAATGCAACACTGCATACGAAGGATCGCGTAACACCACCGAAAAGCATCTGCGCACTGTGGAAGAACACGGCTACAACAAAATTGCCAAAGTTGACATCATGGATGCAGAAGGCGACACTATCATTCCGGTAAACGGAGGATTGCATCTCGACAAGAATTATGTCGGCAAGCATTTCCTCGACTACGACTTCCTCGTGGTATTGTCACATTTCAAGGGACACGCTATGGGCGGATTTGGCGGCGCACTTAAAAATGTGGCAATAGGCATAGCCTCGTCTGACGGAAAGGCATGGATTCATTCAGGAGGCAAGGTGCATGACGCATCGGTAATATGGGACAACATTGCAGAGCAGGATGTATTCCTCGAATCAATGGCTGATGCCTGCAAAGGTGTGTTTGACCACATGGGTGACCGTATGCTTTTTATAAACGTCGCCAATAATCTCTCGGTCGATTGCGACTGTGACGCCAATGCGGCTCCCCCTGTAATGGGCGACCTCGGCATACTCGCGTCACTTGACCCCGTGGCTCTCGACAGGGCATCGGTTGACATGGTGATGCACACTGACGAGGCAGGCAAGGAAGACCTTCTTGAGCGCATAAACTCACGTCACGGCACACATACCCTCGAAGCCGCCGAGAAACTCGGGCTCGGTTCTCAGAAATACACGCTTGTGACCATAGAATAATCCAATACTATCCCCGAGGCGAGGATAACTGCAAAAAATGATTCAACTTTCGCAAGCGAAAGTTGAAGGTTTAAAGTTTATGGTTTAGGGTTTAGACGATTCCGCACTAAACCTTAAACCATAAACCCTAAACCATAAACATCAAATATATTGATTCACTATGACCGAAATAACCAATCAGGAATTTGGCGGAGAGCGACCGCTCTTCGCCAGCCGTAACCTGCGGCTTTATGATGTCGTGTTTCACGCAGGGGAATCGGCATTGAAATGTTGTGCGAACATTGACGCGGTACATTGCCGTTTTGAAGGAAAGTATCCTTTCTGGCATACTGACGGTTTCCGTATAAGGGAATGTACGTTTACACCCGGCGCCCGTGCCGCCCTATGGTATTCGCGTAATGTCGTGATGACCGATACGCGTGTAGAGGCGCCCAAGATGTTCCGCGAGCTTGACGGCATTGTGCTACGTCGTGTCACCATTCCCGATGCCGAAGAGACTTTGTGGCATTGCAGCAATGTTGACATCGAAGATGTCGAGGTCAAAAACGCCGACTACCTTTTCATGCACAGCCATCACATACGCATCAACCGCTACCGTCAGGAGGGCAACTATTCCTTCCAGTATTGCAGCGATGTAGAGATACACAACGCTCACATCGACTCGAAAGATGCCTTTTGGGGTACGGAAAATGTCACTGTATATGACTCCGTACTGAACGGCGAGTATCTTGGATGGCACTCACGCCGCCTGCACCTCGTGCGCTGCAAGATAAGCGGGACACAGCCCCTCTGCTATGCCCGCGACCTCGTGCTCGAAGATTGCGAGTTTGCACCCGACTGCGACCTCGCGTTTGAAGACAGCGAGGTAAAAGCTACCATCCTGTCACCCGTGACGAGCATAAAGAATCCTCTTGCAGGCAGGATAGAGGCTGAATCGGTAGGTGAAGTGATAATCGATGCCAACAGTCTTGCAAAAGATCCCGTCGAAATAATCACACGTCAATGACTGCGGAATTTGATTTTGACACGCCGGTTGACCGTCACGCTACCGGCTCTTACAAATGGGACTCCATCGGCGACCCGGAGGTGATACCTCTCTGGGTCGCCGACATGGATTTCCGCACAGCACCGGCAATAATCGAGGCACTGAGAAAGCGAGTTGACCACGGTGTGTTCGGTTATGTCAAGGTCCCTGACGAATATTACGAGGCACTGACCGGATGGAATCTGCATCGGCATGGCTGGTCCATCGACCCGGAGATGGTAATATATACCTCAGGAGTCGTACCAGCCGTTTCCGCCATAATCAAGGCTCTTACACGCCCAGGCGACGGAGTGATTGTGAATACCCCAGCCTACAACTGCTTTTTCTCCTCCATCCGCAACAACAGCTGTACGATTGTCGAGAATCCGCTAAGACGCATCGACTGCGGTGACTCGTTTACCTATGTCTTCGATTTCGAGTCGCTTGAAACAGTGTGTGCCGACCCGGCAAACAAGCTGCTCATACTCTGCAATCCCCACAATCCTACCGGACGTATCTGGACCCGTGAGGAACTTGAACGTATCGCCGCAATATGTCACCGTCACGGAGTGACCGTGGTCAGCGACGAGATACACTGCGAACTCACTTTGCCCGGAAGGGAGTATGTGCCTTACGCCACCATCGACCCTGATGCGGTGGTATGTTGCTCTCCGAGCAAGGCATTTAACATCGCCGGACTTCAGATTGCCAATATCGTGGCGCCGTCAGAGCCGGTCAGAGCCGTCATCGACCGTGCCATCAACGACAACGAGGTGTGTGATGTGAATCCCTTCGGGGTTGTCGCGCTTATTTCAGCCTATACCACCGGTGAACCGTGGCTTGATGCGCTGCGTGGCTATATAGCGGAAAACTATCGCGCGCTCCTTGATTTCTTCGCCGCCGAATTGCCGCAGCTGAAAGTATGCCGTCTTGAAGCGACCTATCTTGCCTGGGTTGACATCCAACCGCTCGGCATAGACTCCACGCGTCTGGAGGAATACGCACTGGAAACTGAGAAAGTGTGGGTCAATGCCGGGGCGATGTATGGCACCGAAGGATATATCCGTATCAATATGGCATGTCCGCGCAGCCGTCTTCTTGAAGGGTTGCGCCGCTTGTGCCGAGCAGTTGACAATATAAAGAAGTAACACCGGGAGACAACGATGGCTGATATTGCAATGATACGCGAGGGAAAAGCGATGACGTTCCGTCAGCAGATAAGGCTGACGGTGATGCTGTCGCTGCCGGCTATGCTCGCGCAGTTGTCGAGCATACTCATGCAATATATCGACGCGTCGATGGTAGGTCACCTCGGTGCCGACCCGTCGGCGGCTATCGGACTCGTGTCTACCTCGCTGTGGCTCTTCTGGGGCATCTGCTCTGCGGTCACCACAGGCTTCTCCGTGCAGGTGGCACATAAAGTCGGGGCAAAAGATTTTGCCGGGGCACGTGACGTGTTGCGTCAGGCAATAGTGGCTTGCCTTCTCTTTAGCGTGGCGGTGATGGCTGTCGGAGCTGCGATAAGCCGCCCTCTCCCCTACTGGCTCGGAGGGACCGATGTCATCAGTCCGCAGGCTTCGCTGTATTTCATAGTATTTATCGCCGCCCTACCGTTGCTCACAATGAACTATCTCGCAGGAGGCATGCTGCGGTGTGTCGGCAATATCAAGGTGCCGAGTCTGCTGAATGTCATGATGTGTGTCATGGATTGCCTGTTTAATTTTCTTCTCATATTCCCTACACGCGACATAGATATATTTGGTCTCACCGTCACGATGCCCGGCACCGGTCTGGGTGTGCTTGGAGCCGCCCTCGGTACAGTGCTTGCCGAGGCTGTCACCGCACTTCTGATGCTCTACTGGGTCTACTGCCGCCAGCCTGAACTGCGACTGCGCGGACTCCACGGCAGCTATCGCCCGCGCCGCCAGGTATTACGGAAGGCAGCTACCATATCGGCACCGATGACAATCGAACATGCAGTGATATGTGGCGCACAGATTGCCGTCACCATGATTGTCGCGCCACTCGGAGTCATCGCTATTGCCGCCAACGCCTTTGCCGTGACCGCCGAGAGTCTCTGTTACATGCCGGGCTACGGTATCGGTGATGCGGCAACAACCCTTGTCGGTCAGAGTTACGGTGCATCGCGCCGTGACCTCGTGAAGCGTTTCGCCTACATCACCGTGGGGCTCGGCATGATTGTCATGACCGTGATGGGAGTCGCCATGTGGATTGTCGCGCCATGGATTATGGAGATGATGACCCCGGTCGCCGACATCAGCCGCCTCGGTGCAGAGATATTGCGCATCGAGGCGTGGGCTGAGCCGATGTTTGCCGCCTCGATTGTGGCTTACGGCGTATTTGTAGGTGTCGGCAGCACGACATTGCCGGCGGTGATGAATTTCGGCAGCATCTGGATTGTGCGTCTGCCGCTCGCCTGGATACTGTCGCGCACCATGGGGCTTAAAGGCGTGTGGATAGCCATGTGCGCCGAGCTGATATTCCGCGGCACCATCTTCCTCATCCGCCTCCTCCGCAACCGCTGGATTCCCCGTCCCTAAACCTAAACACCGGAATCCTATAGTAGCCAATTCCCTTATATGTTCAGACTGTTTATAAGTAACTCGCAAAAATTAGCTGATATATAATTATGAAGTATTTGCGAGGGATTTTACGGGTGGAAAGAAGAAATGTAGCGGGCTACATGACTGATTGACAGCCGGTAAATCACCGGAAAGACGAATAAGGATATATCAGCCCCTAGGGTTATTGAAATAAGAACTTATAAACTAATTTTTAAGAGTTACTTACCATAATTGTAAGCTAAAAAATGGCAATCGCAGTCTAAATTCTGTCGTTCTGTCTGTCGTGTCGCAATGTTAAATTGTTAAACCACAATTTTTTTGTATATTTGCATCCGGTGAGACACACCGTGTCCTCACCATACATATTTGAAAAGCGTTTTTGCTTTATCCTTGATTCGAAAATCGCCAAATTTTACTGAAGAAGGATAGGCAGTCAAAAGACGCTCATGCTTGTCGCATATCCGCTCCCCGGCAAGGGGTATCGATATCCGATAAGGCGTGGGAGCGGACTGTTTATTTCTTCAACGGCGTTTGGCGATGCCCCGAATCAGATAATCAGTAGAATCGTCCCGCGCTTTTCTTTTTTATAAACCAATAATCTTGCTCGATGCTGGATGGGACGGGCAGCTTCGCAATTAAAGAACATGAAAACCATCAATCATCATCATTTGAGTGTATGTCTGACCTCCTCCGTCCTGCTAATATCTTCCTGTACACATACATCTAAAGAAGATTCACAAATCGCAAACGATTCTATTATCGAGGAGGAAGCATTAGTTACACCGTTAAGCGAAATCAATATTAACGGGACATGGGAATCCAAAGACAATCCTTTTTATCCGGCTCTTGAATTTAAGGGAAAATCAACTGTAGTAATCAAATCAATTATGGGACCTTACCCTTCCAGTTATGAGCGTGATGAAGAATTTATACGCGTTCATACAGACAAGTCAGACCTCTTGTTTGAAATTGTCAGCGAGGATAGTATCGTTGGTTCTGGATTTGCTAAAGGAACTTGGGTTAAATTATAAAGTTATGGACAATATAGCATCGTTCTATATAGGGGTTATACTCCTATATATACTTTTAGGAATCATTTTCGGAATAGTAGTTTTACTGATTTTTCGACCGTATGTTTTGTGGTATTTTAAAATCAACAGACAGATTAAGCTACAAGAAGACATAATTGAGATATTGAGTGAATTGTCATCAAAAGTATCGACACGTACTTCGTCATCAATATCCAACCAGGAGCATAGTTCATCCACACAAAATTAAATTTTATGAGTATTGAATCATCTTTAAGTATAATTGCCAGCATTCTTTGTATAGGAGGAACCATCCTTGCAGGCTATAAACTGTTAAAAAAGAAACCTCTCGCAGAATTAATGACCGAATTGGCTGATAAGAATACTACAATTAAACGCCAGCACAAAATTCTTTCTCTTATTAACAGCAAATTGATGTTATACCATCAGAGAATATCATCATCATTTATTAAGAATTTCCATTCAAATGGGCGCTCCAAGCTTGCCATATTTTATGATATCTGCAATGAGAATAACATCGAGCCTACGCCTGACATCTGCAAATTGTTGCTGGGATATGATGAAAGTAAGTTCCGTAACGAGTGGATTGCACGTCACTTGAATAGTAACCCCGACAAGAATGATGATGTACAGGCTTTTCAAGAGCCGGAATTGCCAAAATCTTCCGCAAATGTAGGTGAGAATACACAGAAAGTATATCTATCGGCGCTTTTGGCTACGCGACATCCGGAAACCTGTAAACATCTTACAGATATTTTAAATAAACACCAGATTCCTTTTGCTTTTCTTGAAGAGACAAAAGATATCTGGTGCAGGGATTATATGCCTGTTCAGACTCCAAGCGGCAAGTTGATTCAATTCCGATATGACCCGTCATATTTGAAAGACCCAAAGTATTCTGATTCACGTTCTGATGTTAAACATGTTGATAATGTCAACAACATAAATCCTGTTTTCTCTAACATTAATCTTGACGGAGGAAATGTGGTTATGCATGGAAATAAAGCCATTATAACCGACCGCATTTTCTCGGAAAATCCTGATTGGACACGAGAAAATCTCATGACAGAACTTGCCAGGCTCCTTGAATGTGAGATAATCATAATACCGGCTTACAAAACAGATTATGATTTTACAGGACATGCCGACGGAATGATGCGCTTTGTAGATGACAATACTGTTCTTGTAAATAATCTGGAGCAGGACTTTGTATATATGAGAACTAACATTATCAAAGCTCTTGACAAGGCAAATCTCAAATATATAAATTTCCCATGGTTTGAGCATAAAATCAAGGGAAACTCCGACCATGCCATAGGCATTTATCTTAATTATCTTGAGGTTGGAAATCTCATCGTCATGCCTGTATTTGGCGTTTCAGGAAACAAAGATGCAGAAGCGTATGCCAAACTTAAAGAGGTTTTCCCTGATAAAGTAATTGAAACCATTAATTACAATGATATCGCTTTGACCGGCGGCATACTTAATTGCACCACATGGGTTGTGAATAAACAAGCATCCACAAAATAAGAATCTGTCACGAACAATACAGCTAAAAAGTGGGGTTGTGTCGGGAATCCGGCGCAACCCCACGTATAGTGTAGAGTATCGAAGTTTTTATGCGAGTGATATTATAAGATCCTTGTCGTCTTCGTTTTCGGCGATGAGGATTTTATTTTCACGTGCAAGCCATCCGAGGGCTGCATAGAGTTCCTTATCCTTCAGTTTGGTAACTTTCTTGATTTGTTTGAGTCCAAGCGCGTCAGCTTCGTTAAGTGCATTCCACACAAGGCCGGCGTTGTAGCCGATAGTGTCAATGTTCATTGTCGTAAGTATTTATTTGTTAGACATATAAATGAGTTTACTACTGTTAAGTTCTACTACCGATGGCAAATTTACGATTTTTTTGCAATCTATAACATATAATTATAACAAATTTTTTCTCAAAATGTTTTTTCAGCGCAAGTCTATAATTTCATGCAGTGTAAATAGACAGCAGGAATATGTAAATATACGGCAGCCATAGTTTTATGTCGGTTTTATAAGGATACACTAATTTTGTACCGGAAATTATCCCGACCGAACTCTCTATGATGAATTTTGTTAAAACAATAAGTCATCATAGCTTAAAAGAGAATCATTCACACAAACAGTCAAACGATCAATGGGTAATAAATATCTGGCAGCCATAATATTAGGCTTAACATTACCGGTTATAGCAACCGGGTGTAAAAAGAGTGAGACAACACTTCCCGTTGTCGCCGTACAGCCCGCAGCGCAGGACGATGTCGAGATTTACGGCGAATATGTAGGGAGGGTACGCGCCCAACAGTTTGTAGAGGTACGCGCCCGCGTGGAAGGATACCTTGAAAAGATGCTTTTCGAGGAGGGCACTTACGTGAAGAAAAATCAGGTATTGTTCATTATCAATCCCGACCAATACCGGGCGAAAGTAGACAAAGCGCGGGCACAGCTGAAGAAAGACGAGTCGCAGGAACAGAAAGCGAAGCGCGACCTTGAACGCATACGCCCGCTTTACGAACAGAATGCTGCAAGTCAGCTCGACCTGGACAATGCGATTGCAGCCTACGAGACGGCAAAAGCCTCCGTGGCGATGAGCCGCGCCGACCTTGCCCAGTCGGAGCTGGAGCTTGGCTACACGACCGTGCGCTCTCCTATCGCCGGGCACATCAGCGAGCGTAACGTGGATCTGGGTACTCTTGTAGGTCCCGGGGCAAAATCCCTTCTTGCCACAATCGTGAAAAGCGACACAGTGCTCATTGATTTCAGCATGACCGCACTCGACTACCTCAAGAGCAAGGAGCGAAATGTCGATTTCAGCCAGAAAGATGAAAACCGCGCATGGCAGCCTTATGTCACCATCACCCTCGCCGACAACACCGTGTATCTTCATAAAGGCATGGTTGATTTTGCCGAGCCGACAGTCGACCCGAATACCGGTACATTCTCCGTGCGCGCGGAGATGCCAAATCCGGAACGCGCCATATTGCCGGGACAATTCACCAAGGTAAAAGTGCTTCTCGACGTAAGGGAGAAAGCTACCGTAGTGCCGACTCGAGCCATAAGCATCGAGAAGGGGGGCGCCCACATATTTGTAATGCGAGCCGACTCGACGGTGGAGAAACGCTTTATCGAGACCGGTCCGGAGTTTCAGAACAATATGGTTGTGGAACGTGGACTCAATCCCGGCGAAAATGTCGTGGTCGAAGGCTACCATAAACTTACCCCCGGCATGAAAGTGAGGGTAAGCGACGCGGTAACTTCCGACACCGATGAAGAGTAACATACAATCACACAGACAAGCATGAAAGTAAGCTTTTTCATAGACCGTCCCGTATTTTCGATGGTGCTGTCGATACTGATTGTAATCGTGGGTGTAATCGGACTCACGATGCTTCCTATCGACCAGTATCCGCAAATCACGCCGCCGGTTGTAAAAATCAGCGCGTCATATCCCGGAGCAAGCGCACTCACTGTTTCGCAGGCAGTAGCCACACCTATCGAACAGGAACTGAACGGCACACCGGGGATGCTATATATGGAATCGTCAAGTTCTAATTCAGGTTCTTTTTCCGCCACGGTGACATTTGACATCTCGGCAAACGCCGATCTTGCCGCCGTCGAGATACAGAACCGCGTGAAGCTCGCCGAGTCGCGACTCCCGGCAGAGGTAGTGCAAAACGGCATCTCGGTCGAAAAACAGGCTCCGAGCCAGCTGCTCACAATCTGCGTACAGTCGTCTGACCCGAAATTTGACGAGATATATCTCAGTAACTTCGCCACGCTCAATGTAATCGACCTTCTGCGGCGTATCCCGGGCGTAGGGCGCGTGTCGCAGATAGGCGGCAGATATTACGCCATGCAGATTTGGGTACAACCCGACAAACTCGCCAACCTCGGCATCACGGTCGCCGACCTTCAGAAAGCGTTGAAAGACCAGAACCGCGAATCGGCGGCAGGTGTACTCGGACAGCAGCCTACCAAGGGGCTTGACGTGACCATACCTATCACCACACAAGGCAGGTTGTCAACGGTGAGCCAATTTGAGGAAATTGTCGTGCGCGCCAATCCCGACGGGTCAATCATACGCCTTCGAGATGTGGCACGTATATCGCTTGAAGCGCAAAGTTACAATACGGAAAGTGGCATAAACGGCGAAAACGCCGCTGTACTTGCCGTATATATGCTTCCCGGAGCCAATGCAATGGATGTTGCCGGGCGCGTCAAGGAGGCGATGGAAGAAATCAGCCAAGGTTTCCCCGACGGACTGAGCTACGAAATCCCGTTTGACATGACCACCTATATCTCCGAATCTATCCATGAGGTGTACAAGACCCTTTTCGAGGCTCTCGTATTGGTGATATTCGTGGTTTACCTGTCGCTGCAGTCATGGCGCGCAACGCTCATTCCCCTTGTCGCAGTACCGATATCCCTCATCGGTACATTCGGCTTCATGCTTATATTCGGGTTCTCGCTCAACATGCTCACCCTGCTCGGGCTCGTGCTCGCAATCGGTATAGTGGTCGACGACGCGATAGTCGTGGTCGAGAATGTGGAGCGAGTGATGGAAGAGGAACATCTTCCCCCTTACGAAGCGACCAAGAAGGCGATGCAGGGACTCGCAAGCCCTATCATCGCCACATCGCTCGTGCTTGCAGCCGTATTTGTACCGGTAAGTTTCCTCGGCGGCATCACCGGGCAGCTTTACCGTCAGTTCACGGTGACAATAGTGGTATCCGTACTGTTGTCGGCGGTGGTCGCGCTGACATTAAGCCCGGTGATGTGTTCGCTCATACTTCGCCCTCAGAAAGAGGGAGAGAAGAAAAATGTAGTGTTCCGCAAAATCAACGAATGGCTTGCTAAAGGCAACACACGATATGTCCGGATAATACGTGACAGCCTGAAATACAAGAAACGTGTAATCGCCGGATTCGGCATGATGATTGTGGCTATTTTCATCATCAACAAGTTCATGCCTTCAAGCTTCCTTCCGGTTGAGGACCAGGGTTACTTCAAGGTAGAGCTGGAACTTCCCGAGGGAGCCACACTGGAGCGCACTCGCCTTGTGACCGAACGCGCCGTGAGTTACCTGATGGACAACCCCGCCGTGGAATATGTGCAGAGTGTCGCCGGAAGCAGCTCGCAGGTAGGCAGCAGCCAGGCGCGCAGCGAACTCACAGTGATACTGAAGCCGTGGGAAGAGCGTGACGACGAGACTATCGACGATATCATGGCGGTGGTCAGGAAAGACCTCTCGGAATATCCCGAATGTAAGGTGTATCTGTCAAAACCGCCTGTAATCCCCGGGCTGGGGCAATCGGGAGGATTCGAGATGCAGCTTGAGGCGCGAGGCGATGCCACCCTTCACGACCTTGTGGCAGCCACCGATACGGTGATGAAATATGCCTCGATGAACAAGAAAGTCGCCGGACTTTCCACATCGCTGCAAGCCGACATCCCGCAGCTATATTTCGATGTCGACCGTGACAAGGTGAAATTTGCCGGGGTGCCGCTCGCCGACGTATTTGCCACAATGAAGGCTTACACAGGCTCGGTATATGTCAACGACTTCAACATGTTTAACCGCGTATATCGCGTTTACATCCAGGCAGAGGCACCATACCGCGAACACCGCGAAAATATCAATCTCTTCTTCGTGAGAGGCAACGGTAATGCAATGATTCCGCTCACGTCGCTCGGCACATCGTCGTTTACCACCGGTCCGGGAAACATCAAGCGCTTCAACATGTTTAACAGCGCGGTCATCAGAGGCGAGGCGGCAAAAGGCTACAGCTCCGGAGAGGCGATGGAAATCGTGGAGAAAATCGCGCAGGAGAAACTTCCTGAAAACATAGGCGTGGAATGGAGCGGACTGTCTTTCCAGGAAAAGAAAGCGGGAGGTCAGACGGGGCTTGTGCTTACCCTTGTGTTCCTGTTTGTGTTTCTGTTCCTTGCCGCGCTCTATGAAAGCTGGACAGTCCCGGCAGCGGTTCTGCTGTCGCTTCCCGTGGCGGCATTTGGCGCCTACGTCGGGGAATGGGCATGCGGACTGGAAAATGACGTGTATTTCCAGATAGGTCTTGTGATGCTCATGGGTATGGCGGCAAAAAATGCCATACTTATCGTAGAATTTGCCAAGGAGCAGACCGACAAAGGTGTCGATGCGCTACAAGCGGCAATATATGCCGCGCGGCTCCGCTTCCGCCCCATTCTCATGACCTCGCTCGCCTTTATCCTCGGTATGCTCCCGATGGTGATAGCGTCAGGTCCCGGGTCGGCAAGCCGCCAGGCGATAGGCACAGGTGTATTTTTCGGCATGATTGTCGCCGTGGTGGCGGGAATAGTGCTCGTGCCGTTCTTCTTCGTGCTTATCTATCGCGTCATGAGCCGTCTGCGTAATCGTTACCCCGCTCTACATATACCTGTCAAGGCAAAGAAACTGACCCATATTTTCCATAAGAAAAAATGAAGACTCGCTTTATAATATTATATGCGCTCCTGCTTGTATGCGTAATGAGCGGATGCAAGCTCGGACAAAAATACGTGAAACCGCAGATGTCAGTGCCCCCGACCCTGGAAAAGGGGCATGACACCGATACATTTTCAATCGCCGACCTCGCGTGGTGGGAAATCTACAACGACTCGGTATTGTCACGCCTCATCACACACACTCTCGACCATAATAAAGATCTACGCATTGCCGATGCGCGCATTAAGGAACTCGCGGCAAGAAAGCGTGTCGAGCTCGGCAATCTGTTTCCGACTGTCAACGGACAAGCCTATGTGCAGAAAGAGGGACTTAACTATGGAGGCGACCGCTATAAAAATGACCCGGAGGAAGGTCTGAAAGCCTCCCTGTCATGGGAACTCGACCTGTGGGGAAATCTCCGTTGGGCGAACGACCGCAGCAAAGCACTATTGATGGAAAGCGTGGAAAACCGCCGTGGTCTCACCATCTCCATCATCGCCGAAGTGGCGCAGGCTTATTTTGAACTTGTGGCGCTTGATAACGAACTGAGTATCGTAAGGCAGACCCTCGATGCACGAAAAGAGAGTGTGCGCCTCGCCAAACTGCGTTTTGAAGGCGGACTTACCTCCGAGACATCCTATCAACAGGCAAAGATGGAGCTTGCGCGCACAGCCACACACATTCCTATACTTGAACGCGACATTGCGCTGAAAGAGAATGAAATATCATTTCTCGCAGGAGAATTTCCCTCGACAATAGAGCGTAACCGCCAAAGAAAACGCATAACTTTACCCGAAAATCTTCCTGTCGGACTTCCCTCCACTTTGCTTGAACGACGCCCCGACGTGAGGGCAGCCGAACAGAGCCTTATCGCGGCAAATGCCGCAGTGGGAATGGCATACACCAACCGATTTCCTCGCCTGACGCTCACGGCAACAGGCGGACTTGAAAGCGAGGAGTTTTCCGACTTTTTCAAGTCGCCGATGCACTTTCTCAGCGCTTCGTTGCTCGGACCGATATTTGACTTCGGACGCCGCCAAGGTGCATATCGCGCCCAGCAGGCTGTCTATGAACAGGAGTGTTACAGTTATGAAAAGGTTGTACTGAACGCCTTCATGGAGGTGCGCAATGCCATCGTCGACTACAACAAGATACAGGAAATCTATGAGTCGATGGCAGAACTTGAACAAGCGTCAAAAACCACCATGGAACTTGCACAGCTACAATATATCAACGGCGTGATAGGCTACATCGACGTGCTTGACGCACAGCGTAGTTATTTCGATGCACAGATAAACCTCAGCAACGCCATACGTAACAAAGAACTGGTAATCGTACAGCTCTACAAGGCACTTGGTGGCGGCTGGCGGCAGTAACTACCTCTGCGTCATCACGTGCATACGGCATGCCGCGCAATCAAAGTCAAGACGAAGCGTGATATCACCCGAACGCAATACGAGCGGAGCAGGAAGTTTCGCTCCGCCACCCTCCTTAAGACATGCCCCAAGCTCTCGGCGCAGACAGTAACGCGTGGTCATCACCTGTACGTCACTTCCCTTTTTCGGCGGTACAGTCTCAATAGCGGGCGATACGCTCTTGACACCATGGCCACGATAAAACGCCTCCGCCTCTGAATTTGCCACATTATAATGATAATCCAGGCGAGTTGCGGGATAAACGGCAGTCCGGTTTTCAGGATGTCGCAACTCACGATTGTATCTCATACGGTTTGCAGCATCAAGCAACGCGATTGCATCACGGCGCAATGCGGTGAGCACACCTGCGGCAATAAATCGTGAGCCGACACGGTCATCAAGTGTACCGAGACGATAGCCTGTGCCTCCAAGCTTTCCGAGCGCACGTCGTCGAGGCTCTGTCTGCTCAGATTGGGCTGTCTGCGTGACATCGGCATCAATCGTTGCGGTCACTGCGTTGCCACGCTCATCAGCTACATCAAGTACAAGCCTGTCACCGGCAATGCGCAGCGTCATGTCGAGCGCGATTGTGCGCGCCGCCGACTCTTTACTCAAAATATCGTCAAAAGCCTTATCACTGTTTCGGTAAAGTTTTGTTCCTGGCTTTATCATGATTTTAGAGGCGGGGAAGAGTCGAGACCCTTCTACCCGGTTGAGCCTGAAACCGACAAACTCCTTGCGCTCATTGAAAAATCCGAGACCGTCACCATTGGAAAGCGCAGCGTCAAGACGCGCCTCAATCATGCGCCCGTCACTCTTCATCACCCTACCTACAGGCTCGCCCTGTGATTTGGGTGTATAAATCGAGCCGATGGAGGGCTCGATACCGTTAAGGAAATAGGTGGTGAAGCCACGGTTGAAACTTTTCCTCACATCAGGAGTGAAGGTAGTGTCGACGCTGCCTGCCGAGAGACGGCAATAACGGTCAGGGTGACGCCCGGTAATCTCACGCAATTTACGGTCGTAATAGCTCACTACATTTTTCACATATCCGGCATCTTTCAGCCTTCCTTCTATCTTGAATGAGCTGACACCGGCGTCAAGCATCGCCATAATGTCGGCTGAACGGTTCATGTCACGCAACGAAAGCAAGTGACGACCATGCTCCACACAGTTGCCCAGTCCGTCATAAAGGTCGTATGGCAAACGACATATCTGCGCACATTCCCCACGGTTGGCACTTCTTCCTTTTAACACTTGGCTTGCATGGCAGTCGCCGCTGTAGCTCACACAGAGCGCCCCGTGTACAAATGATTCAAGCGGCACACTCACCGCCTCGTGCATCGCACGTATCTCCTCAAGTGTCAGTTCGCGCGGAAGCACTATCTGGGAAAAACCGGCATCCTGCAGAAAACGCGCCTGTGCCGGAGTGTGCGTGTCACACTGTGTGCTTGCATGGAGAGCTATCGGAGGGATATCCATACGCAACACCGCCATATCCTGCACGATAAGCGCGTCGACACCGGCGCGGTACAATCGACCGATAAGGCGCTCCACATCACGCAGTTCGTTGTCGTATATTATTGTATTTACAGTAACGTAGACACGAGCCAGGTAACGATGGGCAAACTCAGTAAGACGCTCAATGTCACTCACCGGGTTAGCGGCAGCGGCACGTGCACCAAATCCTTCCGCACCTATATACACGGCATCAGCGCCATGCTTTATCGCCTCTATGGCAATGTCGGCATTGCGCGCGGGGGCGAGCAACTCTATTTTTCTTGGGGCATTCTGCATAATAACTACAATTTACATGATAACGGCAAGGACATAAAAAAAATTACTCGTCGTCACGACGAATAATCTTTTTACCTTAAATCTAATACCATGAAAAACTGATACAAAGTTACCGATTAAATTTTATTCACCAAAAATATTTGCAGAAAAATTTCCGTAATTAACATTTATTATCCAAAAATCCACCTTAACGTAACTATTCAGCGACTCCAACGGTCTGATTGCAATTAATTTGTAGGGATGCTCCCCGGAGCATCCGCCGGTTTATGGTTAATTAACCTCGTTTTCGGATGCGCCATGGTACATCCCTACTTGATAATTAGACTCTTATACTGGTAATATTCGCTGAATAGTTACCACCTTAGCCTATACTTCCGGGGAAATCTAAATGAATGACTATTATGCGGAACTTTCGTTGAAATATGAGTAAAATATTGTAATTCACCCCAAAATCTACGGAATCCGTCATATTCATTTGCGGGTTCAGATATTTTGGGTTAACTTTGCGTAAAATCATAACTATTATTACCTTACAATTTAAACTTTTCATTACATCGCTTATGAATTATTTTACTCTGATTGCTATCGCAGGCGCACTTGTCGCCTCACCTGCCCTCTCCGCCAAAAAAACGTCTCCGCGGTTAATGCCGATAAAAACTGCCGATGCCACAGTCAAAAGCAACGGGCTTGTAAAAAACATAGCCGCCGCGAATAAAGCAGCCGAAGATGGCACAATGCTACCGGCAAAACAGACTGTCAGCGTATATGACGAAGGCGAATGGATTGTCGACGCGAATATCAGCAACTTCTACGACACGCAGGGAAATGTGACCCGCTATCTTGAGGAAACACCCGAAGACGAAACCACCAGTCAGGTCACAATGACCTATGACTCCTATGGCAACAAGACTTCCCAAATCACATCCATAAGCACTGACGGAGGAAACACCTGGACTCCACGTGAGAAAAGAATCTGGGAATTTTCCGACCCCCAATTACATGACCTTAATACATTACTTGAAATTTACTATTATCAAAATAATGAGTGGGTCATCAGTACAGGAAACAAATTTGAGGTAATTCGCAATGCCGCCGGCAATGTGACCAACTTCAATGTGTTCGTATGGTATGACGGCAAATACGACAATACAGTTAAAATAGAACTGACTTATCCGGAAGGCAAACAAGAGCCCGACACCTGGAGTATATCAAATATGCGATATGATTACAGCACTAATGAATATTACTGGGAAGAAGGCTCGGAGCTCAAGGACATAGTGTGGGAAGCATGTAACGGACAGATTGCCGTCACTGATTTTAAAAAGCTTTTTGCAGGTGACAACAAGATAAAAAGCGCACAACTATATGAAGAGGGGGAACTATTTTACGATATTGCAGCTGAATATCCAAACGCAAAGGACTACATCATCGTATCTTCATATTCCGATCCTGAAGAAGGGATGAGCGGTAAAGAGACCGTGTCTGTCACCTACACTGATGAGTTTGGAAGCTTTACAGAAAAGAGCATAGCTGAATACGTATATGACGAAGACCCCGAATATGTGATGACCGAAGGGGAAATCACAGAAGTAGTCTGCGACGAGCATGGGAATATAATTTCTGAAACCTATACAATGGTTGAAGATGACATGGAGGAACTTATGGGCATGATGACATATGACTATACCTACGGCGACAATGACGAAGTGCTTGAAGAAATTACCTCAGAATTTGACTTCGACCTTGAGGATATGTTGCCGGTGCAGAAAATTGAAAATACCGAATTTACCGTGCTTGGTATATGCACGGGCATAGACAACGTACTGTCAAATGCGTCAACTGGATGTTCAGTTGAAGGCTCGACTCTTTCTGTAGCAGCCACCGGCACATCGACCGTAAAAGTATATTCAGTTACGGGAGCAGAAGTTATCGCGGCATCAGGCAATGGCTCATTCAACGTGGATTTGTCCTCACTGACAAGCGGTCTTTACATAGCTACTGTCAACAATAACGGCAATACCACCTCTGTCAAGTTTACCCGATAAGCACGACAAAGGCAATACCCACGAGGGCTGTGTCAGGACTTGACACAGCCCTTTTTCTTTATGCCTGATTGCAATCGCTATATTTGTGAAAACCACTCATACATCATGAAAACGCCTCTCCCAGCTATTCAATTACCACCAAATTCCCGACCACCAGCCCTGCAAGTTCGGCGGCAAGGAACTCGATGCAATGTACGGGCTCGACTTCCACGCACGCACCTACAGGCAAATTTCTGAATGTGATGGTTTTATCCCCGTTCAGGGGATAATCCAAATTTAGCCGGGCGGTTGAGCGTAGCGATACCCCCGGACAGCGGGATCTCCCCCTATCGTTTCCCGACAGGGAATCATCACCCGTGCGCCAAGATGATTCCTACGGAAACATCTGATTTTGCATCTATTTCCGGGGGTTTCGCTTCGCTCAAAGCCCCGGCTAAACAAAGATGAGGCACTGCGGGAAACAATCCACACATCCAATCACCTCATTGAGGCGGGAAAAATAAAATTTTATTAAAGATTTCAAAATACGGAAATATTTCCGTATTTTTGCAGGTGAATAAAGAGTGAAGATTTTTCAACCAAAATAAACCAATTTAGATATGTCAAAAGTAACAGTTGTAGGCGCGGGCAATGTAGGAGCAACCTGTGCAAATGTATTGGTAACCAACAACATCGCTGACGAGGTAGTATTAATCGACATCAAGGAAGGTCTCGCAGAAGGCAAGACCATGGATATCATGCAGACGGCAAATCTGCTCACCATCAACACCCGCATGACCGGTGTGACAAACGATTATGAGAAAACTGCCGGCAGCGATGTAGTGGTAATCACGTCAGGTATTCCCCGTAAGCCCGGAATGACCCGCGAGGAACTTATCGGTGTAAATGCAGGCATCGTAAAGTCAGTAACCGACAACGTGCTTAAATATTCACCCAATGCAATCATCCTTTGCGTGTCAAACCCTATGGATACAATGACCTATCTTATCCACAAGGTATCAGGTCTTCCCAAAAACCGCATCATCGGTATGGGCGGCGCGCTTGACAGCTCACGCTTCAAATATTTCCTGAGCATCGCCCTCAACGCCAACCCCAACGAAATCGAAGGCATGGTAATCGGCGGACACGGCGATACCACCATGATTCCTCTCACCCGTTACGCTACATACCGCGGCATCCCCGCAACCGAACTTCTTGCCAAGGAAACTCTTGCCAAGGTAGCAGCCGACACAATGGTAGGCGGTGCCACCCTCACATCACTTCTCGGTACCTCAGCATGGTATGCTCCCGGCGCAGCTTCGGCATCGGTAGTTGCAGCCGTGCTCCACGACCAGAAGCGTGTGATCCCCTGCTCCGCACTTGTAGAAGGTGAATATGGCGAAAGCGACATCTGCATAGGTGTTCCCTGTCTCTTGGGCAAGAACGGTATCGAGAAGATTATCGACGTCAAGCTCAACGAAGAAGAAAAGGCTCTCTTCGCCAAGAGTGCAGAGGCTGTACGTAAAACCAACGGCGCACTTGCCGCATCACTCTGATAATAGAGATTTGAACCATATAACAATGCAAGGTGTTCCTTTAATCGGAACACCTTGTTTATATTTAAACTGACAATAATGAAAAAATCACTAATCTGTGCGGCACTGCTCGCATGTGGAATGTGGATTACCTCCTGCGGCGGCAACACAGCACAAAAGGAAGCCCAGGGAGAAGAGAAATTACAAGAGGAGCTTGCGGAGGCAAGCGGAGAGCCGATAGTACTCGGACCTGACGACATCCTTGAATTCGGCGGTGCTCAACCGGCACCGGTAGTCGTAGACTTTTGGGCTGAATGGTGTCCTCCATGCAAGGAACTCTCACCCATTTTCCACAAAGTTGCTGATAAATATAAAGGTAAAGTAAGATTTATCTCCGTTAATGTCGACAAATGCCCCGGCATCGCGAAACAATATGGAGTAAGCTCAATCCCTACCCTGCTATTTGTCAACACAGAGGGTGTAATCAACCGCAGTGTAGGCTTTATGCCTGAAGAAGAGCTTATAGCCAACGTGGAGTCAATCATGCCCTCCACCGAGCCGAAAATCGCCCCGAGATAAACGGTCGCGATACTCGCGGTAATTGTCAAGACTGACAGAGCGACATGAGTCGCAATACAATTTAAGGCGGACAGCATCGATATAGTGCTGTCCGCTTCCACGTTTAACGGGGAACACTTCATGCTTGCGCGCCACGACAGTGTCACAAAGCGCGCTACGCCCTGTCGCCGGGTCGGCGGCAAGCTGCGCAGGCACATATTCGACAGTAGCGGGAAGCACATAAGAACATGGCGGATAACCTATCACAGTCCACATCACACCACCGTCAATCACCACCGACGCGCTTGACGAATAACGAGGAATAAAATCCTGATCTACAATCCAGCTGTCAGAGCTGTCAAGCATATCTCGCCCTAATAACGAATGATAAAAACTGCGTGACAGACACTCAGTAAATGTCTCAGGAGTAACTTTTCCGGCTTCGACAAAAGGACGTATAAGAGCTTCGGCATTCTGCAACCGGATATATCCGTAGCCACACGTCGAGTCGCCGGAACATGAATAGTTTGTGCGGATGATGTATCCTTCGGGAGAATCAGCGACATCATATATCGTATAACCATAGTCTCCCGTCTCAAAATATGCGCCATTGCCCAGAGAGTCGATCACTCCGAAATTAGCCTGGACTCCGAGCGGCTTGGGGAGAGAGTCAAGCAATATAGCGAAATCGGCGACCGTACGGCACGACTTCAGGGCGCGCGCCATTATGACGCCTTCCATGTCGCGGTAAGACGCAGTATCAGGAGCAAGATTATATGAAGCAGTGTTCATCACGGCAAATCCATGACTGTTTACACCTGTCCACGCCTCACGCAGAAGAGTGTCACCGGCATTGAATAACGCCACAAAGTCAGCTTCGCCGGGAGACTGAGCGGCGACACGCGCCACAAAATTATGCTCGGTACCTGTGTCACGGTGTTTCCAAAGCAACGTGCGTCCGTCGGGAGCAAGGTGTCCACCGACAATCGCCGAGGTACAGGCAACGGCATAAACATGGCACAGCAGGGATAATGCCAGTAAAAAAGCAGCAATAGTCTTCATATCGGCAAATATACGGAATATACGACTAAATAGCGGAGTCAGGTGGCATCTTTTTGCCCCAAAACAATACAAAAATGGGCGTATCGCGATTGATACGCCCATTTATGATAGTATCCATGTATTGATTAAAGCTCAGTGTGAGCGATATCAATCACATCGGCAGAGTCAAATACGGAATCAATGTCATCCTTACCCTCAACAACAAGATTGTTGTATTCGCGAAGTCCGGTACCGGCAGGAATCAAGTGACCGCAGATAACATTTTCCTTCATGCCCTCAAGATAATCGGTCTTACCGTTGATAGCAGCCTCGTTGAGCACCTTGGTAGTCTCCTGGAATGAAGCAGCCGACATGAAGCTTGAAGTCTGAAGAGCTGCACGAGTGATACCTTGAAGAATCTGCTCAGAAGTAGCGGGAACAGCATCACGTACAGTGACAGTCTTGAGGTCGCGGCGCTTAAGGGCGGAGTTCTCGTCACGGAGCTTGCGAGCGGTGATAATCTGACCGGGCTTAAGCGTCTCGCTGTCGCCTGCGTCAACCACCACTTTCTTACCCCATATGCGGTCGTTCTCATCCATAAACTCGCGCTTGTCGACGATCTGCTGCTCAAGGAAGCAAGTGTCACCCGGATCAAGGATGTTGACCTTGCGCATCATCTGACGCACGATAACCTCAAAATGCTTATCGTTAATCTTCACACCCTGCATACGGTAGACATCCTGAACTTCGTTGACGATGTATTCCTGTACGGCAGTCGGACCCATGATATTGAGGATATCGGCGGGAGTGATGGCACCATCGGAAAGCGGAGTGCCTGCGCGTACATAATCATTTTCCTGCACAAGAATCTGCTTTGACAACGGCACAAGATATTTCTTGACCTCACCAAGCTTGGAAGTTACGGAAATCTCGCGGTTACCTCTCTTGACCTTACCGAACTTAACCTCACCGTCGATTTCAGAAACGATTGCGGGGTTAGACGGGTTACGAGCCTCAAACAGCTCGGTAACACGGGGAAGACCACCGGTGATATCACCGGCGTTACCGGCAGAACGAGGAATCTTGACAAATACATCACCAGGTTTAACGGAAGCACCGTCTTCAACCATAAGGTGAGCACCTACCGGGAGAGCATACGTCTTAATGATTTGACCGTTGGCATCAACGATATTTGCCTCAGGCACACGTGTACGATCCTTCGATTCTATTATAATCTTGTCTTCAAGACCGGTCTGCTCATCGTAGTCCACGCGATAGGTGACATTCTCGATAAGGTTCTGGAATTGAATCTTACCACCGACTTCCGAAATGATGACGGCATTGAACGGGTCCCATTCGCAAATCACATCGCCCTTCTTCACAGTAGCGCCATTGGGGAAATAGAGCTTCGAACCGTAAGGAATGTTAGCGTTGGTAAGCATCATCTTGGTATTGGGGTCTATGATACGCATTTCTGCAAGACGACCGATAACCACCTGGACAGTCTGTCCGTCGGGACCTTTCTCCTCGGTGTCGACGGTACGAAGTTCCTCGATTTCAAGATGACCTTCATAACGAGAAGTAATCGTAGACACAGCCGCGATATTTGAAGCCACACCACCGACGTGGAATGTACGGAGTGTAAGCTGAGTACCAGGCTCACCGATTGACTGCGCGGCAATCACGCCGACAGCCTCACCCTTCTGGACAAGAAGATTGTTGGAAAGGTTACGACCGTAACACTTGGCGCATACACCTTTCTTAGACTCGCAAGTAAGTACCGAGCGGATTTCGACCGATTCGATAGGCGACTCGTTGATGCGGTTGGCTGCAACTTCATCGATTTCTTCGCCTGACGCCACTATAACCTCACCGGTGATAGGATCGATAATATCATGTACGGAAACACGACCGAGGATACGCTCGCCAAGCGAAGCGACAACCTCTTCGTTGTTCTTGATTTCGGTGCATACGAGACCACGGAGTGTGCCACAATCCTCCTCGTGAATAATCACGTCGTGAGCCACATCGACAAGACGACGGGTAAGATAACCGGCGTCGGCTGTCTTCAATGCGGTATCGGCAAGACCCTTACGGGCACCGTGGGTTGAGATGAAGTACTCAAGCACTGACAGACCCTCCTTGAAGTTGGCAAGAATCGGGTTCTCGATAATCTGACCGCCTTCGGCACCGGCTTTCTGCGGTTTTGCCATAAGACCACGCATACCGGCAAGCTGACGAATCTGGTCCTTAGAACCACGGGCACCGGAGTCAAGCATCATGAAGACAGAGTTGAAGCCCTGGTTGGCTGCGGTCATGTGCTTCATGAGGATATCGGTAAGACGTGAGTTCACATGAGTCCAGATATCGATAATCTGATTGTAACGCTCGTTGTTGGTAATGAAACCCATCGAGTAGTTGTTGAGCACTTCCTGTACCTGCTCGTTACCCTCAGCCACGAGTTTCTCTTTCTCCTCAGGAATAAGCACGTCACCGAGGTTGAACGACAGACCGCCCTTGAACGCCATATAGTAACCGAGGTTCTTAATGTCGTCAAGGAACTGTGCCGAACGGGTAACACCGCAAGTGTTGATTACACGACCGATGATGTCGCGCAGAGACTTCTTGGAAAGAATCTGGTTGACATAACCGATTTCCTTAGGTACAAACTGGTTGACGAGAATACGACCTACAGAAGTCTTCTCGACAAGATGCTGTATAGGATTGCCGTTTTCATCAATGTCATCAACTACCACCGAAACGGGAGCATGGAGAGTCACACGACCTTCGTTGTAGGCAATCTGAGCCTCTTCGGGACCATAGAACTTGGAACCCTCGCCCTTATCGCCTTCACGAAGTTTGGTGATATAATACAGACCGAGCACCATGTCCTGAGAAGGCACGGTGATAGGCGCACCGTTAGCGGGGTTAAGAATGTTGTGGGCACCGAGCATAAGCATCTGTGCTTCGAGAATAGCCTCGTTGCCGAGAGGGAGGTGTACTGCCATCTGGTCACCGTCAAAGTCGGCGTTGAATGCCGTACAAGCAAGCGGGTGAAGCTGGATAGCCTTGCCCTCGATCATCTTGGGCTGGAATGCCTGGATACCGAGACGGTGAAGTGTCGGGGCACGGTTAAGCAGCACGGGATGACCTTTCATCACGTGTTCGAGGATATCCCAAACGACAGGTTCCTTGCGGTCGACAATCTTTTTCGCCGATTTCACGGTCTTCACGATACCGCGCTCAATGAGCTTACGGATGATGAACGGCTTGTAAAGCTCGGCAGCCATATTCTTGGGAATACCGCACTCGTGCATCTTCAACTCAGGGCCGACGACGATAACCGAACGTGCGGAATAGTCGACACGCTTACCGAGAAGGTTCTGACGGAAACGACCCTGCTTACCCTTGAGAGAGTCGGAAAGTGACTTGAGGGGACGGTTAGCTTCGGTCTTCACAGCCGATGACTTACGAGAGTTGTCAAGCAGAGAGTCAACAGCCTCCTGAAGCATACGCTTCTCATTACGGAGGATGACTTCGGGAGCCTTTATCTCGATAAGACGTTTCAGACGGTTGTTACGTATAATAACACGGCGGTAAAGGTCGTTAAGGTCGGATGTCGCAAAACGACCGCCGTCGAGAGGCACAAGCGGGCGAAGTTCCGGCGGAATCACGGGCACAGCCTGAAGAATCATCCACTCAGGCTTGTTGCGGTGACGTGAGGCACGGAACGACTCTACAATCTGCAGACGCTTGAGCGCCTCGGTCTTACGCTGCTGCGAACCGTCGGTATTGGCGCGGTGACGCAACTCGTAAGAAAGAGAGTCAAGGTCAAGACGGGTAAGCAGGTCGTAAACAGCCTCTGCACCCATCTTGGCGATGAATTTATTGGGATCGGTATCTTCAAGCTGCTGATTTCCCTGGGGGAGCTTGTCGAGTATATCAAAGTATTCCTCTTCGGTAAGCAGGTCAAGAGCCTGAACGCCTTCAGCAACACCGGGCTGTATCACCACGTAACGCTCATAGTAGATTACAGCGTCGAGCTTCTTCGAGGGAAGTCCGAGTAGATAGCCGATTTTGTTGGGCAATGAACGGAAATACCAGATGTGTGCGACAGGAACGACGAGTTTGATATGACCCATACGCTCGCGACGCACTTTCTTCTCAGTCACCATGACACCACAACGGTCGCACACGATGCCCTTATAGCGGATGCGCTTGTACTTTCCGCAATGACACTCGTAGTCCTTTACCGGACCGAATATCTTCTCGCAGAAGAGACCGTCGCGCTCGGGCTTGTAGGTGCGGTAGTTGATGGTCTCAGGCTTGAGAACCTCGCCGCTTGACTTCTCCAGAATCTCCTCGGGCGAAGCAAGTCCGATGGAGATTTTGGAAAAACCGGTTTTTGTCTTATTGTCTTTTCTAAAAGCCATATTATGTATTTACCTTTCTTTGTCTTGTAAATGATTATTGCTCAAGGTTGATGCTCAATCCGAGACCGCGAAGCTCATGGAGCAACACGTTAAGAGACTCGGGGATACCTGCCTGCGGCATCGGCTCGCCCTTGACGATAGCCTCGTAAGCCTTGCTACGTCCGTTGACATCATCACTCTTGATGGTGAGGATTTCCTGAAGGATGTGGGATGCGCCGAATGCCTCGAGCGCCCAAACCTCCATCTCTCCGAAACGCTGACCACCGAACTGAGCCTTACCACCGAGCGGCTGCTGGGTAATAAGAGAGTACGGACCTATTGAACGGGCATGCATCTTATCCTCGACCATGTGACCGAGCTTAAGCATGTAAATCACACCCACTGTAGCGGGCTGGTCGAAACGCTCACCTGTACCGCCGTCGTAAAGATAGGTCTTTCCATAGCGGGGGAGCCCTGCCTTGTCGGTCCACTCGTTAAGGTCGTCAAGACTTGCGCCATCGAAAATCGGAGTAGCGAACTTCTCATCGAGAATAGCACCCGACCAACCGAGTACGGTCTCAAAAATCTGACCGAGGTTCATACGTGAAGGCACACCCAGCGGGTTAAGACAGATATCAACGGGAGTACCGTCGGCAAGGAACGGCATATCTTCCTGACGGACGATACGCGACACGATACCTTTGTTACCGTGACGACCCGCCATCTTGTCACCCACGCTAATCTTACGCTTCTTTGCAACGTAAACCTTTGCCATCTGCATGATACCGGAGGGAAGCTCGTCACCTATCGAGATGTCAAACTTCTTGCGGCGGAGCTCAGCGTCAATCTCCTTGGATTTGCGGAGATAATTGACGATGGTAGCACGGATAAGCTCGTTTTTGTGAGCATCAGCAGTCCACTTGGACAGGTTTACAGTGTCAAAGTCAATATCCTTAAGAGCAGCGGGAGTAAACTTGGCACCCTTTGCTATGATATCAGCACCGAGGAAGTCTTTCACACCCTGTGAAGTCTTACCCTCGGTAAGCACCATGAGTTTATTGATAAGAATATCCTTAAGCTCACCCTGCTTAACCTCATACTCTTCGTCGAGCTTGGGAAGCTGGGCATTGGCACTCTTGGTCTTTTTCTTCTTTGCGGCACGAGAGAACAGATTGGTACCGATCACGACACCCTTAAGCGACGGTGTAGCCTTCAGTGAAGCATCCTTCACATCGCCTGCCTTGTCACCGAAGATGGCACGGAGGAGTTTTTCTTCCGGAGTCGGGTCGGACTCTCCCTTAGGAGTAATCTTACCAATCATGATATCGCCCGGAGCCACATGCGCACCTACACGGATTATACCGCGCTCATCGAGATCCTTTGTGGCATCCTCGCTGACATTGGGGATATCGCTCGTGAGTTCTTCCATACCGCGCTTTGTCTCGCGCACTTCGAGCGAATATTCATCGACATGTACTGAAGTAAGAATATCCTCACGAACCACACGCTCGTTGAGCACAATAGCATCCTCATAGTTGTAACCCTTCCAGGGCATGAACGCCACCTTGAGGTTACGGCCGAGAGCAAGTTCACCGTTTTCAGTAGAATAACCTTCGGTAAGAATCTGTCCCGGAGTCACACGCTGTCCCTTCTCGCAAATCGGGCGGAGGTCGATAGTGGTGCTCTGGTTGGTCTTACGGAACTTCGGTATATGGTATTCCTTTACGGAGTCTTCAAATGCCACAAATTCCTCATCCTCGGTGCGGTCGTAACGGATACGGATGACGGTAGCGTCGACAAACTCGATTACACCGTCGCCCTCAGCGGTAATCTGAGTGCGTGAGTCACGTATAAGCTGACCTTCCAGACCGGTACCAACAATAGGAGCCTCCGAACGGAGCAACGGCACAGCCTGGCGCATCATGTTAGATCCCATCAACGCACGGTTAGCGTCATCGTGCTCGAGGAAGGGAATCAATGAAGCCGCGATAGAAGCAATCTGTGTCGGCGACACATCCATGAGGTTTACTTCCTCCGGAGTGACAATCGGGAAATCGGCGTCAAGACGAGCCTTAACCCTGTCGCGCACGAAGCTGCCATCGGGATTAAGGGGAGCATTGCCCTGTGCGATAACCTGACCTTCCTCAACCTCGGCAGTGAGATATACAACCTCGTCATTGTTGATGTTAACCTTCCCACCGTCAACCTTGCGGTAGGGGGTCTCAATAAATCCGAGGTCATTGATTTTCGCATATACACAAAGAGACGAGATAAGACCGATATTCGGACCTTCAGGAGTCTCAATCGGGCAAAGACGGCCGTAATGGGTATAATGTACGTCACGCACCTCGAAGCCTGCGCGCTCACGCGACAGACCGCCGGGACCGAGAGCCGACATACGACGCTTGTGGGTCATCTCCGCAAGCGGGTTGGTCTGGTCCATGAACTGAGAAAGTGCATTGGTACCGAAGAATGTATTGATTACCGAAGAAATAGTCTTCGCATTAATAAGGTCAATAGGAGTGAAATCCTCGTTGTCACGTACGTTCATACGCTCACGGATGGTGCGCGACATACGTGCCAGACCTACTCCAAACTGATTGTAAAGCTGCTCGCCCACAGTGCGGACACGACGGTTGCTCAGGTGGTCGATATCGTCGACATCAGTCTTGGAGTTTATAAGCTCGATAAGGTACTTGATAATGGCGATTATATCCTCCTTGGTAAGGACCTTCACCTCCATAGAAGTGCCAAGACCGAGTTTCTTATTGATACGGTAACGGCCCACTTCGCCGAGGTCGTAACGCTTTTCAGAGAAGAAAAGGTTGGTGATTACCTCGCGAGCCGACGCGTCATCCGGCGGCTCCGCGTTGCGCAGCTGCCTGTATATATATTGGATTGCCTCCTTCTCTGAGTTGGAGGTATCTTTCTGAAGAGTATTGAAAATAATCGAGTAATCGCTTGTATTTGCATCCTCCTTATGGAGCAATACAGTCTGTGCGCCTGATTCGATAATCTCGTCGATGTGCTCTTCCTCCAGCACAGTCTCACGGTCGATTACCACATTGTTACGCTCAATTGAAACGACTTCGCCGGTATCTTCGTCAACGAAATCCTCCACCCATGTCTTAAGGACACGTGCGGCAAGCTTCCTTCCGACAGCCTTCTTCAGGTTAGTCTTGTTGACCTTGATTTCTTCGGCAAGCCCGAAAATCTCGATGATATCCTTGTCACTTTCCAAACCAATCGCACGGAGAAGCGTTGTAACGGGGAGCTTCTTCTTGCGGTCGATATAGGCATACATGACGTTGTTAATGTCAGTAGCAAACTCTATCCATGAGCCACGGAAAGGAATGATACGTGCGGAGTACAGTTTCGTACCGTTAGCATGTGTGCTTTGACCGAAAAACACGCCCGGCGAGCGGTGGAGCTGCGACACGACAACACGCTCGGCACCGTTTATTACAAATGTGCCCTGCGCCGTCATATAAGGAATCGGACCCAGGTAAACATCCTGGATCTTCGGCTCGAAATCCTCATGGTCGGGGTCGGTACAATAGAGCTTAAGCTTGGCTTTGAGGGGAACACTGTAGGTGAGTCCGCGTTCGAGACACTCCTCGATTGTATAACGCGGCGGATCGATATAGTAATCCAGGAACTCAAGTACATAGTTGTTGCGGGTATCCACGATGGGGAAGTTTTCCGCAAACACCTTGTAAAGGCCCTCATTATTTCTTTTTTCGGGAGGAGTGTCAAGTTGCAGGAAATCCTGGAACGACTTGAGCTGCACCTCGAGAAAGTCAGGGTAAGGAAGGGGATTCTTTACCGAGGCAAAATTTATACGGGGTTTAGAAGATGAAACTGACATTAAAAAAAATGTTAAGGGAAACTCAACTTAAATTATAGCACAAAAAGGTTAAGAATCATCAGAAAAATGATTCTTAACCTAATTACCTGATTAACAGGCAATATTATTTAAGTTCAACTTCAGCGCCAGCTTCTTCCAACTGCTTCTTGAGGCCTTCGGCATCAGCCTTGGCAAGACCTTCCTTAACAACGCCGGGAGCACCGTCTACGAGTTCCTTAGCTTCCTTCAAGCCAAGACCGGTAAGTTCCTTAACAAGCTTAACGACTGCAAGCTTGCTTGCGCCTGCTGACTTGAGGACTACGTCAAATGAAGTCTTCTCTTCAGCTGCGGGTGCGCCAGCTGCGGGACCGGCTGCTACAGCAACAGCTGCTGCTGCGGGCTCGATGCCGTACTCATCTTTAAGGATCTGAGCAAGTTCGTTTACTTCTTTTACTGAGAGGTTAACTAATTGTTCTGCAAAAGCTTTTAAATCTGCCATTTTTGTATGATTTAATTGAGTTATTTTTCTTAGATGATTGATTATTTGTTGGAGAGTGTCTCAAGGATACCGTGAAGCTTGGTACCGCCAGAAGTAAGTGCGGAAACCACGTTCTTGGCAGGTGACTGGAGAAGAGCGACAACATCGGCGATAAGCTCGTTCTTGCTCTTGATGCTTGCAAGAGTGTCAAGCTGGTCGGCACCGACATAAACGGTCTCTTCCACGAAGGCAGCCTTCAGGCGGGGAAGCTGAGCATCCTTGTCTTTCTTAAGCACATCCTTGATGAGCTTTGCAGGAGCGTTTCCGACGTTGGAGAACATCACGGAAGTAGCACCCTTCAAGCAGGGATAGAGCTCTGAATAATCAAATTCCATAGACTCGAGAGCCTTGTGGAGAAGAGTATTCTTAACGACGAGGAGCTTGATGTCAGCCTTGCTGCAGGCACGGCGGAGATCACTTGTCTTCTCAGCGTCAAGACCGGCGGTCTCAACAAGATAGAAGCAAGGATAAGCCTTTAGGGTCTCCGCGATTTTCTCTATAATAATACCTTTATCTTCCTTTTTCATTTTACTTAGTCATTTAGGGTTAAGCATCGACTGACTTAGAGTCAACCTTGATACCGGGACTCATAGTGCTCGAAAGATAAATACTCTTAATATAGGTACCCTTTGCAGTAGCAGGCTTGAGCTTAATCAAGGTGTTGATAAATTCGCGGGCATTGTCACGCATCTGCTCGGGGGTGAAAGACACCTTACCGATTGAAGAGTGAACGATACCGTTCTTGTCGACCTTGAAGTCAATCTTACCTTTCTTTACCTCCTCAACCGCCTTTGCGACATCGTTGGTAACAGTACCGCTCTTGGGGTTAGGCATCAAGCCACGCGGACCGAGAATACGGCCGAGGGCACCGATCTTACCCATGATAGCGGGCTGGGTGATGATTACATCAACATCGGTCCAACCACCTTTGATTTTTTCAATATACTCGTCAAGACCTACGTAATCGGCACCGGCAGCCTTTGCGGCGCTTTCAGCGTCGGGGTTGCAGAGCACGAGAACGGTAGTCTTCTTACCTGTACCATGAGGCAAAGTAACGACACCGCGCACCATTTGATTAGCCTTACGGGGATCCACGCCAAGACGTACATCGATATCGAGAGAAGCGTCAAATTTGGTATAGGTTACTTCCTTTACCTTCTCTGCAGCCTCAGCCAAAGTGTAAGCCTTCCCAGCTTCAATCTTCTGTAAAGCCAACTTTTGATTTTTAGTAAGTTTACCCATGTCAATTGAAGTTTATTAGTTATTTTCAGGGAATGCCCCCTTTACGGTGATACCCATGCTTCTGGCTGTACCGGCAACCATGCGCATTGCCGACTCAACAGTAAAACAGTTCAAATCGGGCATTTTGTCTTCAGCAATCACCTTCACCTGATCCCAAGTGATTTCTGCCACCTTCTTACGGTTAGGCTCGGCAGAACCGCTCTTGATCTTAGCCACCTCAAGGAGCTGGATAGCTACCGGAGGAGTCTTGACAATGAAGTCAAAGCTCTTGTCGGTGTAATAAGTGATTACAACCGGAAGCACTTTGCCTGCCTTGTCCTGGGTGCGGGCGTTGAATTGCTTGCAAAACTCCATGATGTTGATGCCCTTAGAACCTAGTGCGGGACCTACTGGCGGCGATGGATTTGCTGCTCCACCTTTAATCTGCAATTTGATCTGTCCAGCAATTTCTTTAGCCATTTTTTAATACAAATTTTGTTGGGTTAAACGTGCGGATAACCGGTTTACATAACTCGTAACCGTTATTTAGCCAATTCCCGCTCTACTTGCGAAGCCTCCAATTCAAGAGGGGTGCTACGACCGAAAATCTTCACCTCGACTTTCAGCTTACGCTTCTCAGGGTCAAGATCTACAATCTCACCGTTGAAGCCGCTGAACGGACCGAAGGTGACTTTCACGTGCTCGCCGACAAGGAAGTCGCCGAAACCGTCGTCGTTGGCATCATTGATCTCATCTGCCGCACCTAACATGCGCATAACCTCGCTCTGACGGAGAGGTTCCGGCGCGGAGCCTTTACCTCTTCCACCGAGGAAGTCAATCACGTTGGTGGTATTGCGAAGCTCATGCATGACCTCGCCTTGAAGATCTGCCTCAATAAACACATAGCCGGAATAAAGATTGCGTTCTTTCACAACCCTTTTTCCGTTACGCGTCGTAACCACTTTCTCTGTCGGAATCAAGACTTGAAACACGTAGTTGCCTAAGTCCGTATTCTTGATTGCAGCATCAAGAAGTTCCTTAACCTTAGCTTCTTTTCCTGATATGGCGCGAAGCACATACCATTCCTTTTTCCTTTCAGCCATCGCGACTACGTTTTAAATCTTAAAGACCGTAAATAAAGTGCATGAAATGGTCAATAATCTGATCAAACACGAGTATTATAAGCGCTATGATAATGGAAGCGATAAGCACAATACAACTACTCTTGATCAGTTGGGTTCTGGTAGGCCAAGAAGTCTTATAACGAAGCTCGGTATAAGACTCCTTAATATCCGTAAGTATTTTAAAATTCTTCATTTCTTATATTTTAGCACGGGACGAGAGACTCGAACTCCCGACACCCGGTTTTGGAGACCGGTGCTCTACCAACTGAGCTAGTCCCGTATATCGGGGAGTGCCATAAGACACCCCCGAGATTATTTATTAGTCAAGGATTTCAGTAATCTGACCAGAACCTACGGTACGACCACCTTCGCGGATAGCGAAACGGAGACCGAGGTCACAAGCTACCGGGTTGATGAGCTCTACGTTGATAGAAACGTGGTCACCAGGCATTACCATTTCTACACCTTCGGGAAGAGTAATCTCACCGGTTACATCAAGTGTACGGATGTAGAACTGGGGACGGTAGTGGTTGTGGAACGGAGTGTGACGACCACCTTCCTCTTTCTTAAGGATGTAGACCTGAGCTTTGAACTTGCTGTGGGGCTTAACAACTCCCGGATGGCAGATAACCATACCACGCTTGATATCTTTCTTATCGATACCACGGAGAAGAAGACCTACGTTATCACCGGCTTCACCCTGATCAAGGAGCTTACGGAACATCTCAACACCGGTAACAACCGACTTGAGGTCAGCGCCAAGACCCATAATCTGAACTTCGTCACCTACCTTAACGATACCAGTTTCGATACGACCGGTAGCAACAGTACCACGACCGGTGATTGAGAATACGTCCTCAACAGGCATCAAGAAAGGCTTATCGATATCACGGGGAGGCAGAGGAATCCACTCGTCAACAGCTTTCATAAGCTCCAATACCTTCTCAACCCACTGGGGCTCACCGTTAAGAGCACCAAGAGCAGAACCGCGGATGATAGGAGTGTTATCGCCGTCATACTCGTAAGAAGAAAGAAGGTCACGCATTTCCATCTCAACGAGGTCGAACATCTCTTCGTCGTCAACCATGTCGCACTTGTTCAGGAACACAACGATACGGGGTACGTTCACCTGACGGGCGAGCAGGATGTGCTCACGAGTCTGGGGCATAGGACCGTCGGTAGCAGCAACCACGATGATAGCACCGTCCATCTGAGCAGCACCGGTTACCATGTTCTTCACATAGTCGGCGTGTCCCGGGCAGTCAACGTGAGCATAGTGACGATTCTCAGTCTCATACTCAACGTGAGCGGTGTTAATTGTGATACCACGCTCCTTCTCTTCGGGGGCGTTGTCGATCTGGTCGAATGACTTAACTTCAGAAAGACCCTTTTCAGCAAGTACCTTGGTGATAGCTGCAGTCAGAGTAGTCTTACCGTGGTCAACGTGACCGATAGTACCGATGTTAACATGCGGTTTGGTTCTTTCGAATTTCTCTTTAGCCATAACTATTGTTATTTTTATTGTGTTGTGATTAAAATTATCTTTTTCAACAAAGCGCCACGAAAGCGTATTCGCCCCCGAGGCATACATTGCAAATCAGAGAGCCGATGGCGGGATTTGAACCCGCGACCTCTTCCTTACCAAGGAAGTGCTCTACCCCTGAGCTACATTGGCATTAAACTTTTGAGCGGAAGACGAGGCTCAAACTCGCGACCCTCAGCTTGGAAGGCTGATGCTCTATCAACTGAGCTACTTCCGCGTAACGTGGGCGAAGATGGATTCGAACCACCGAAGGCATAAGCCAGCAGATTTACAGTCTGCCCCATTTGGCCACTCTGGTATTCGCCCGATACTTTTGAGCCTCTTGTCGGATTCGAACCAACGACCCCGAGATTACAAATCACGTGCTCTGGCCAACTGAGCTAAAGAGGCATTTATTAGTATCTTGTCGCTTTACAGCCGTTATGACTGTCAAGCGGGTGCAAAGTTACGCATCAATTTTGTTCTATCCAAATTTTTTGCCCATAATTTTCATCAAGCATCGTATTTTTCACACTAAACCGATTATCTCGCTTGTAATTATGTAAAACCGGATAACAAAGCCTCTGCTTTGCGAGTGCAAAGTTACATATATTTTTCTGTATTCGGCAAATTAAGTCGATATTTTTTCGTATGTTTGCATTAACCAATTTAAAATCATACAAGATATGCAAACAGATATCAAAGCACGACTGGCGGCTTTGCGCGAAGAGATGGCAAAAGCAGGCGTAGACCTTGCCATCATCCCCCACGCCGACCCGCATCAGAGCGAGTATATGTCAAGCCACTGGCACCTGCGTGGCTTCTTCAGCGGATTCACGGGCTCGGCTGGCACACTGGTTGTGGCAAAAGACGAGGCATTTCTATGGACCGACTCACGCTATTTCCTTCAGGCAGCCTTGCAGCTTGAAGGTACGGGAATAGCACTGATGAAGGAAGGAATCCCCGGCACACCGGAGATAGCCGAATATATTGTAAAGCATCTCCCGTCCGGCTCCACTGTAGGTATAGACGGAATGCAATTTTCCATCAATGCCGAGCGACAGCTTGCCGACGAACTTGGCAAGCATGGCATAAAGCTCGACACCGGATTTGCTCCCGCCGATGCCATCTGGCACGACCGTCCCGCCCTTCCCGACAACAAGGCTTTTATCCACGAGCAGAAATATGCCGGCGAAGCGGCATCCGACAAAATAGCGAAGATACTTGCGGCAACCGCAGAAAAAGGTGCCGACGCTATACTGATCTCGGCACTTGACGAACTCGCATGGGTGCTTAACCTGCGAGGAAGTGATGTAAAATATAATCCCGTAGTGACGGCATTCCTTTATCTCGGCAAAGGCGACTCCACATTATTTATAAATGATGTCAAACTCGATGACAAGGTTAAGGCATACCTTTCGGCTAACGGTATCGCGACAGCACCCTACGAAAGCGTGGCACAATTTCTTTCGGCACTGCCGAAGTCAACCCGTGTGCTTGTCGACCCGGCAACTACATCAAGTGCCATGGTAAAACCGTTGGGAGAGCGCATGGTTACGGCAAAATCGCCGATTCCCCTGCTGAAGGGTGTGAAAAACGATGTGCAGATTGCCGGTATCCATGCAGCGATGAAACGCGACGGCGTGGCTCTCGTAAAGGCAATGATGGATATCGAAAAAATGCTTTCGGAAGGCAAGCCGCTCACTGAAATGGAAGTTGGAAGAATACTTACCCGTCGCCGCAGTGAGCAGGAATTGTATTTTGATGACAGTTTCGGCACCATAGCGGGTTATCGCGGACATGGAGCGATTGTTCATTACGAGGCGACACCGGAAAGTAATTCGGTGATTCACCCCGACGGGCTTCTCCTGATTGACTCCGGAGCACAATATCTCGACGGCACCACCGACATCACACGCACAATATCGCTCGGCAATCCCACTCCCGATGAGCGCCACGACTTCACGCTGGTGATGAAAGGGCATATCGCACTCGGCTCCGCAATATTTCCGGAAGGGACACGCGGTTCGCAACTTGACGCGCTTGCACGTCATTTCCTCTGGAACGAAGGCAAAAGCTATCTCCACGGCACCGGTCACGGTGTAGGACACTTCCTCAACGTACACGAAGGGCCGCAGAATATCCGCCTCAACGAGAATCCGGCAACTCTTGAACCGGGAATGCTCACTTCCAACGAGCCCGGTCTCTATATCACCGACAAATATGGCATCCGTTGCGAAAACCTTGTGCTGACTGTTCCGGCATTCACCACTGAATTCGGCAATTTCTACAAGTTTGAGACAGTGACTTTGTTCCCGTTTGACCTGAAGCTTTTTGATGTCACCATAATGTCTGACGCTGAAATCTGCTGGCTTAACGCTTACCACAAACGCGTCTACGACACTCTCTCCCCCGAGCTTGACGAAGAGGAACGCGCATGGCTCGAACACAAGACAATTCCTTTAACCAAAAACAATCAGTAATGGCATTAATCAAATCAGTAAGAGGATATACGCCAATAATCGGCAAAAACTGTTTTCTTGCCGACAACTGCACAATCATAGGCGATGTGGTGATGGGCGATGATTGCAGCGTGTGGTTCAACACGGTGCTTCGTGGCGATGTCAACTCCATAAAGATTGGCAACCGCGTCAACATTCAGGATGGCTCCGTGCTTCACACCCTTTACCAGAAATCGACCATTGAGATAGGCGATGACGTTTCTATAGGACATAACGTCACCATCCATGGTGCTAAAATCCATGACTTCGCCCTCATCGGCATGGGAGCTGTTGTGATGGATGATGCGGAGGTAGGCGAAGGAGCACTCGTCGCCGCCGGGAGCGTGGTGTTGTCACGCACCAAGATCGGCGCCAACGAGCTTTGGGGAGGCGCACCCGCCAAATTCATCAAGATGGTCGACCCGGAGCAGAGCAAAGAAATCAACCGGAAAATCGCGAAAAACTATCTGATGTACTCTACATGGTACGACGCTGAAGCCGACAACGCCGCCGGCGTAGCCGCCGAAGAATCGAAATAGAGGCAAAAAGATAATGCTTATCGCAACGAAAAACGCGGGTATGTAATTCGTTACACACCCGCGTTTAATTTTTGCCAATAAAATGTCAGGCTGCCGAGAGCTGATTGTGCACCCTGTTTACTGCATTCTGAAGATAAAGCGATTTACAGAATACAACAAGATACATGATACCTAAAGTCAACGGACCGAAAAGGAAAATGGTCAACAGGTAGGTCGACGACTGAAGACCGCCGATTTCTCCATTCTTGTTAAGATAGCGGTTGCATCGGTTAATCCATTTATAGGTCCAGATAATGCCATAGATTCCAAGCGTGATGATATTCAATAGAAGATAAGTCACCAGACCGGAGGTCGAGTCGCCGTCATCCTTGCAGGCAATATTGGTCTCCTTGGCAAAAGAATGAATCAGATACCAGTTGTAAAGTCCGAAAGTTACGAGATTCAGAAAAAATGTCTTCCAAAATCCTCTGTTAGTACATAGCATAATGATTGGATAATGCCTGTCCTTTCAGGCAATGATTAAATAATGAATTTTCACAAATATAACCATTCGTTATACTATCCTCCATATATCAACAGACTTTCTGCGCTAATTTAACATCATTTAACTGACGCGTATTTTTCAGAATGTTGTCTGATCAGCTCGGCATCGTCAAAATAATTTATCTTCATTGCCTCGCGCACTTCATGAAGAGTCTTCGCGGCTACTTCGCGCGCTGCTTCCGAACCTTTCTTAAGTATGTCGTAGACGGCAGGTATATCCTGTTCCCATTGCTTGCGACGCTCACGTATCGGCACAAGAGTCTCGTCAAGCACATTGATAAGGAATTTCTTCACTGTACCGTCGCCGAGTCCGCCACGGGTATAGTGGTCTTTCAGTTCCTGAAGATTCTTGTATTCGGGCAGATATTTCGCAAAATGCTCGTCGGTGCAGAATGCGTCAAGATAGATAAACGGGCAGTTTCCTTCAAGATGTCCCGGGTCGGAAATATTGAGATGAAGAGGGTCAGTGTACATTCCCTTAACTTTCTTTGCCATTTCCTTGGCGGTATCACTCAGATATATGCAGTTACCGAGCGACTTGCTCATCTTAGCCTTACCGTCGGTACCCGGCAGACGCTGACACACGGCATTTTCAGGCAACAGGATTTCCGGCTCGACTAATGTCTCGCCATACACATTATTGAATCGGTTGACAATCTCGCGCGTAAGCTCAATCATGGGAGCCTGGTCCTCTCCCACCGGCACAGTAGTAGCCTTGAAGGCGGTGATATCGGACGCCTGGCTCACCGGGTAGCAGAAGAAACCTACGGGGATGCTTTGCTCAAAATTGCGCATCTTGATTTCAGTCTTCACGGTCGGGTTACGCTGCACCCTTGACACTGTCACCAGGTTCATGTAATAGAACGCAAGCTCGGTAAGCTCTGGCACCATTGACTGAATGAATATCGTGGTTTTTGCCGGGTCGAGACCAACCGAAAGATAGTCGAGGGCAACCTCGATGATATTCTGACGCACCTTTTCCGGATTGTCGGCATTGTCGGTCAACGCCTGCGCATCGGCTATCATCACGAATACCTTGTCATACTCACCGGAGTTCTGCAGCTCCACCCTGCGCTTCAGGGAGCCGACATAATGCCCCAGATGAAGCCTGCCTGTAGGACGGTCGCCTGTCAATATAATCTTTTCCATAATTTAACATTTTTAATTCCAACCCCAAAGTTAAGCATTTTTCCTGCACGGTCGACACTTACTTCAGTAAATTCAACAATTTGACAGTCCAATCAGCCATAAAATGCGGAATGCGCAACACTCCGTCACGATATTCCAATTCCTTTTCGGAATATATGATACTGTATGCAGGGATATATTTCTTTATATATACCGAGAGACTTTTCCCTGAAGTATTAGTGCCGGATTTCACCTCCACAGGCAATACATCAGCCCCGTACTGGATGACAAAATCGACCTCGGCAGTAGCATTTGACACCCAATATCGGGGTTGAACCTGCAGCTGAGGTACAAGCGACTGCAATATGGCATTTTCAGTAAGCGCCCCGCGAAACTCCCTGTACATTATATTGGAGTTCCAGAACACTTCCGGAGGCAAGGCAGCCATAGCCCTTAACAATCCCGTATCAAAAAGATAGATTTTAAAAGCCGCCACATCATCATAAGCAGAAAGCGGCAAACCGGGTCGTGAACAACAAAATACACGGTAGATCAGTCCTGCTTGCTGAAGCCATAAAAGTGCATCTTCATATTCACGTGCACGGGCACCGGGCTTCACGAGTTTGTACACAAATTTCCGGTTCTCACGTGCGAGTTGAGAAGGAATCGAATCCCATATCGCAGATATACGCGGCACATCACTTCCCGCCGCATGTTTTGCAAAGTCCAGCATATATGCCTGGAGTATCTCTCTTTGTACACGCTCAACTTCTCCTACCCCTTTTCCGTCAAGCATACATACAGCCGCCGCAGGCATACCTCCGCATACCTGATACCGGCGATATGATTCCGACACCCTGTTTTTTATTATTTCAGGAAGTGAACCTATCTCATTTAGACCCTCCAAAAAGCGAAAAGCCTTTTCGTCGTCACGCCTCAAAAACTCACGGAATGACACCGGATACATCCTGAGAAACTCCACTTTTCCTACAGGGAAAGAATCACCTTTGGAAAGTGCGACACCGAGCAATGACCCAGCGGCAATAACGTGATACTCCGGAGCAACCTCACAAAAATATTTCAATGAATTAAGTGCCTTGTTACTTTGCTGAATCTCATCAAATATTATAAGTGTATAACCGGCGACAATAGGTACATCGGTATATAGCGAAAGTATCGGTAAGAGCCGTGACGGCTCTTTGGTAGACTCAAACTCACGGCAAAGCTCTTCCGACTGGTCAAAATTAAAATATGCCACATACTTAAAGCACCTCTTTCCGAAGTGCTTCATCAGCCATGTTTTGCCGATCTGCCTAGCACCTTGCAAGATGAGCGGCTTCCTTGCCGGAGAACCCTTCCACTCAACCAATTGCTCCATTATGTCACGATGTAAATCCATAACCGTCTAATTTGTTTCTCGCAAATATACACATTTTACCAAGATATTATGTGATATTTTACACATTTTACCAACGAGAGATGTGAGAATTTACACATTTTCCTAAGCAAACATCGGAAAACAGGGCAAAAAGGAGGGTGCACCAAAATTTTGACGCACCCTCACGGATATTTCATTTACTAATCGGCAGCCATCAATCACCTGTCGAAAGCATCGGCAGAAGAATGTCATGGATTGCAGGAGTACCCGCAAGCACAGAGATGTTACGGTCGGCACGGAAATGAGTGTAACTTCCGCCTGCCTCTTCGAGAATGAGCAATCCGGCACTCGCATCCCAGGCATGCAGATTCAGTTCCCAATAGCCGTCAAGAAATCCCGCCGCCACATAACATAAGTCAATTGCCGCGGAACCGAGCCGCCGCAAACCACGCACACGCGGCATCACGCGAGCCACATTGTCAAGATTATTGTCAAGATTAGTATCCTTGTCCACAGGGAACCCTGTAGCCACGACACTCCGGTCAAGACGCGTCTTTCCGGATATCTTAATCGGCTCGCCGTTGAGCCACGCCCCCTGTCCCCTCACAGCATGAAAAAGCTCGTTGAGATATGGAGCAAACACCACTCCGACCACGGTCTCACCATTATGCTCGATGCCTATTGACACCGAGAACAGTGGCAATCCCTGGCTGAAATTGGTAGTGCCGTCAAGCGGGTCAATCACCCATCGGTATTCGCCGCAATGAGCCTCCTCTCCCGACTCCTCTGAAAGAATCGAATGATCCGGGTAAGAAGCCTTGATATGGTCAATCAACACTTTCTCAGCAGCCTTGTCGGCAGCAGTCACAACATCACTATCGTTAAGTTTCGACTGTATGTCAAGTTCATTACCGCGAAAGTAGCGCAAATGCACAGCCCCGGCTTCACGCGCCCACGACATTGCGTCGAGCAATAAAGAAGAATAATTCATATACGCCAACATTTAAAATGTATGTCTCTATATAGAATATCTTCGGGCGGCAAATTGTTTAATCCTGATTCTCCTCGATGGGAAGCTGGCGCTTGAACACCTCCTTGAAAGAGATGAGCGACTCGGTGCGTGCCAGACCCAGACCCTGCAACTGCTCGTGGATGATATGCAGCAGATGGTCGTTGTTGCGGGCATACAACTTTATGAACATGTCGTACTGACCGGTGGTAAAATGCACCTCAACCACTTCCGGTATTTCGCGCAGACGCTCCACCACCTCGTCAAACTTGCCCGGATCCTTAAGGAAAAATCCGATGTAGGCACAAGTGTCATATCCTACCGATGCAGGATTAATCAGACACTCCGATCCGCGGAGCACACCCATTGCCATAAGTTTCTGTATACGCTGATGTATCGCCGCTCCCGACACATTACACTCACGCGCTATTTCAAGAAACGGTTTTCGTCCGTTAGTGGACAATGTTTTCAAGATCTTGTAGTCTAAAGAATCTAATTGAGCCTTAGCCATAAACTAATATTTTAAGGTTGTTGTTTATACTTTATTAATTATTTAATCAATCACGATAGCAAATTTACGCAATAAAATTATTTTTTTAATTTTTTTCGCTTAAAATTATATTGTCTTTTTATTTTAGTTTAACTTTGTGAAATGAACGTCACTTTGGATAACATACAGCCCACAGCATTGAATCTCAATAAGTTCAAGGCGATATACGAGGATTCTTTCCCTATAGAGGAGCGCCGGGGATGGGAAAATTTAAAATCGCTTCTTTATGGAGGTCATGAGTTTTTCAAAGCCTATGCGATATTTCATGACGCACAATTTGTCGGTTTTATCACCTCATGGGTATTCCCCGAGGCTGTCTACATCGAGCATTTTGCCACTGATGCCGCCCTCCGAGGCTCAGGAATAGGGTCAGCAGCACTTTCTCAGCTCATCGACTCCACATCATTGCCCATAGTGCTTGAAGTAGAGCCTGCCGAAAGCGGAGAGACGGCACAACGCCGCATAGGATTTTATCGCCGGCTTGGATTTCACGACCTGCCAGACTATAAATACACCCAGCCTCCCTACTCTCCCGACCTCCCCTCTATACCTATGACACTCATGGTTCATGGCACACTTGACCCGGATGTGGCGCGAAAACGTATTTACAAGCATGTCTACGAAGCGGAATGACAATGATTCTTATATTTATGACTACACACCAATACACAACAATATGAAAAAATCTATCTCAACATATATTACAGCGATATTTCTCGCCGTCTTTATGCTTGCAGGATGTACCGGAAGCACCGACAGCAAGCCGGTAATCACGGTGAGCATTCAGCCTCAGAAATATTTTCTTGAAAAGATTGCAGGCGACAAATGGGAAATCAAATGCCTTCTTTCCAACGGTGCCAATCCTGAATCCTATGACCCGGCGATGACACACTTGCTCAACCTTGAGTCGAGCAAGGCATATTTCCGCATGGGCAATATCCCTTTCGAAAGCGCCATTATCAATAAGGTACACAACAACAATCCCGGACTACGCATATACAACAACTCCGACGGGATAGAGCTGATAACCGGCACTCACAGCCATGGTGACATAAAGCACACCGACGCGCCCGACCCGCATACATGGACATCGGTAAAAAACGCCAAGATAATTGCCCGAAACATGCTTGACGCAATGAACGACCTTGACCCGCAACACAAGGAGACCTATGCAAAAAACTACCGCAAGGTCGTCGAATCGCTCGATTCTCTCGACGCCGGTCTTGACTCGCTGCTCGCGTCAAGCCGCGGAAAAGCATTTGTCGTGTGGCATCCGTCGTTGAGCTATTTCGCGCGCGACTACGGTCTGCGTCAGATTTCGCTAAGTCCTGAAGGAAAGGAGGCATCTGTCAACATGATGCAGACAGCAGTCGACTCGGCGCGTGCCTCCGGTGCCGAGATTCTTTTCTTCCAAAAGGAAATCGATTCACGTCAGGCTGAGACCGCCAACGAGCAGATAGGAGCCACGCTTGTCAATATAAATCCGCTCAGCTACAACTGGAACAAGGAAATCATCAATATAGCCAATGCAATCGCCCGACAATAAACCGCTCATTTCACTCAGTGGAGTGTCAATGCAATATGACCGCAAGGTTACGTTACACGACATCAATCTCGATATATGTCGAGGCGATTTCATTGCCGTGACGGGTCCCAACGGCGGGGGCAAAACCACATTGCTACGCATAATATTACGCCTGCTCTCCCCCACCCGAGGCACAGTAAGCTACATCAGCGACGGCGAAAGACAACGACGCCTGCGCATAGGCTATCTGCCGCAAAAAAATCTTATCGACAGCGGTTTCCCGGTCACGGTAAGGGAGGTGATAGGATTCGGACTGATGAACGACCGCATCCTTTCAAAGGATGAAAAGCTCAACCGTATCAATGACACCATAAGACTGATGGGTCTCGTCGAACATGCTGACAACGCTATCGGAGAACTGTCGGGCGGACAGCTTCAGCGCGCACTAATAGGACGAGCTATAATCTCCCGGCCCGAAGTACTTGTGATGGACGAGCCGTTGAGTTACCTCGACAAAGATTATGAGCACAAGCTTTATAATATAATAGAGAATCTTGCCGAGACAACCACGATTGTGCTTGTGTCACACGAAATGTCGACAATATCCGGCATGGCTAACCGCCACCTGATTATCAACCATGAGCTACATGAATGTACAGCAAAACGCCATTATGCACATGAGTCTTGTGACTGCGAGCAATGCGGCTGACTACCGGCTCCCGAGCACAAGGAAAAACAGACCGACTAAAAGCACCGACAGGTCAATGAGCTTAAGCCTGATATTCTTCTCGTGAAGGGCAAATACGCCGTAAAGGAATGACACGATGACGCTTCCGCGACGTATCATCGATACCACGGCTATCATCGACCCGTCAATCGACAGCGAATAGAAATAAGCGAGGTCGGCGACGGTAAGAAACACCGATATGAACGGTATAGCCCAGCTCCAATGAAATCGCGTCTTGTTGCCGGGAGCAAAACGTATCACCAGCCACAGCGTCACGCCCATTATTATCAACTGGTAAAAAGAGTACCATGCCTGTACTTCAAGAGGCTCGTAGAGCTTAAGCAGCCATTTGTCGTAAAGAGCGCTCACCGCGCCCATAAACGTGGCGCCGATGCTGAACCACAGCCATTTGCTGTGTTTGAACGAAAAGCCCTCCTTGCTTCCGAGACGGCTTATAAAAAACAGCGACCAGAAACCGAGCAATATACCTATCCACTGAAGCCAGTTAAGATGTTCGCCGAATATCAGCAACGCGCCGACAAGCACAATCACAGGCCTCGCCGCATTGATAGGTCCGGCTATTGTTAGCGGAAGATGTTTCAATCCGAAATAGCCGAGCAGCCACGACGACAGCACAATGAACGATTTTATGAGGATATGGATATGACCGGTCACGCCGCCACCGAGTATCGCTTCGCTGCCGGTGACTCCCATTATCAGTACGGGCGACATCAGCAGCGCACTGAAAAGCGTGTTGAAAAAAAGCACTACCGGCACATTGTTGCCATCGACCGAGATTTTCTTAAAAATGTCGTAAGCCCCCAGACACAGGGCCGACACCACTGCAAGCAATATCCACATTCTGATACAAATTTTACAATTCTCTCACCCGAAAAGCCTATTTAAGCGTTTCGAGCAGCTTACGGTTACCTACCAGCCATAACACATCCTCCGGCTGGAACACAGTGCTTCCCGTAGGATGGTCATACGAGCCGTCGGGATGCTGTATCGCGACAAGAAGAGCCTTGTACTTGTCACGAATCTGCGCCGAAGCCGAGGTCTTGCCTACAAGAGGCGACTTGTCGGTAAGCTGTATATTGGTAAGTTTCACTTCATTTATATTTGCCGATACGGCATCATCGTTATTCTGTTCAAGTATCGGGAGAAGTTGTTCAATCTGGCTGTCGGTACCGATGATGCCGAGCACATCGCCGGGGAAAATACGCACATTGCCGTTTGGCACCGCGATATAAGACGCGCCACGCTGTATGCTCGCCACATTGACCCCGTAACGCTTGCGCATATCGGAGTCGGCAAGACGTTCCCCTACAAACGGGCAACCGTAACCTACCTCGATAAACGCGAGGTGAAGGTCGCTCACCAGATTGTTATTCTTACCGCTGCGGCGCAGTTCGCGTTCGTTAAGGTTGTTGAAGAAGCGTGACTCTATATGGCGCATCTGCTTCTTGAAACGCCCCGACCAGGTACCTATCAGCACAATGAAAATAAGGAAACCCACAATCCAGCCCACACGCATTGAGTGAACGGCACTGAGCATATAGATTATAAAGCTCAGAGCGAGCAGAAGGCGGAAGATGGTCATCACCACGAGGGGCACGTCAAAATGAGCGTTTGCCGTGATAAGCCGCTGACGCTCGGTGTGCTTAGATGCGGGCATCGCCAATGCAAGTAGAAACGGAGCCATCAGTATCAGCGCGACAAGACTGCAGAAAAACCGTCCCCAGCCCGGCATTACATCCACAAGCCACGGAAGCAGGAATTTAAGACACACCACGATAATGGCTATCAGCACTGTCGAATAAAGCAATATACGCCAGAGATAGCGCTTCAACACCGAGTGCCACAAGGTGCGTGTCTCGCTTTCCGATGCCGCCTTGTCGCTATAGCGGTCGATAAGGAAGTGAAGCCGCTTGGGCAACACACGCTCGACAAGCTTGTAGGCAGGGTCAGCCATGCGTATGAAATATGGCGTGGTAAAAGTGGTAATCACCGACACCGCCACCACGATAGGGTAAATATTTGGGTCAAGTACTCCGAGCGACATACCGAGTGACGCGATGATGAACGCAAACTCACCTATCTGCGTGAGCGAAAAACCCGACTCCATCGCTATGCGCAGCGACTGACCGGTGATAAGCATGCCGAATGTGCCGAAAGTAATCATGCCCACAATCACGACGCATGACAATATCAATATCGGCGAGGCATATTCAACTATGATATGCGGGTCGACCATCATCCCGACGGAGATAAAAAACACCGCGCCGAAAAGGTCCTTTACCGGTGTCACTATCTGCTCTATGCGCTCGGCATAACTTATACCGGCGATAATCGAACCCATCACAAACGCACCGAGAGCGAGCGAGAAGCCGCAGTAGACCGAAAACACCGCCATCCCGAAGCAAAGTCCGAGCGATATGATAAGCAGCGTCTCGTTGTTAAGATAGCGGCGGATGGCGTTGAGCAGCGTCGGCAGCACATATACCCCGACAAGAAACCATATAACGAGGAAAAACACCAGTTTGCCTATGCTGAAAAGCATCTCCGAGCCTTCCACACTGTTGTTGAGCGCGATTGACGACAGTATCACCATCATTAACACGGCAAAAAGGTCTTCCACGATCAGCACGGCAAACACGAGCGACGCAAACTTCTTCTGCCGCAGGTTAAGGTCGGTGAACGCCTTTATGATGATAGTGGTCGACGACATCGACAGCATTCCGCCGAGAAAAAGGCTGTTCATGTCGGAAAAATGCAGGAAATGACCTATCGCGAAGCCCGACACCATCATGCCTATCACGATTATAAGTGCAGTGACCACAGCTGAGCCGCCCACATTGAGCAGTTTCTTGAAACTGAACTCAAGTCCGAGCGAGAATAGCAGCACGACGATACCGAGTTGCGCCCAGAACTCTATGTTGCTCTCGGTCGTGACCGACGGAAGATACTCGAAGTGGGGACTTGCAAGAAATCCCGCCACGATATAACCGAGCACCACAGGCTGCTTGAGCCATTTGAAAAGCACCGTGACAATGGCGCCGAGTATCAGGATGAATGCGAGGTCCGACACAAGGTTTTCCACCTGCACGTCGGAAATTGACTCCGCGGCGGCAGCGGTCTCACCCCCGGCTGCCGAGATAAATGCGAGTATGAGTGAAAGCGTCATTTTGTCTTAATTACCTTTTCCGTTATATGCTCACCTGGTTGCCGAGCGATATCGCGAGCGTTGGTTTCACCTGGCGCAGGTCGGCAAAGAGGTCGAGATAATTGGTGCGTTCCCTTACAAGCACCACAAGATTGAGGCGTGTCACCTGCACTTCGTAGTCATATTCGACATAGACATTGCTCAGATGCACGTGGTGGCGGTTGAGCACTTCGCGATAACCATCGATATTCTCGGTTATTGTCGAGAGCTTTAGCCGGATGATGCGTGACTCCACCCCGGCGCTTATATGATGCTCCCAACGCTCCATCAACACAAGTATCACCAGTATCAGAGCAGTCGCCACGATTGAGAGAAAATACATCCCTACGCCTACAGCCATGCCTATCGCCGCCACCATCCATATACCGGCAGCGGTCGTGAGCCCGCGCACCGAACCCTTCATCTGGATTATGGCACCGGCGCCGAGAAAACCGATTCCGGTCACCACCTGTGCGGCTATACGGCCCGGGTCGCCGTTTTTAAGACCCAGATACTCCTGCGGCACATAGATGGAGAGTAGCATCGCGAGGGTCGCCCCCATCGAAATCAGCGCAAAGGTGCGCACACCGGCTATCTGCCCCTTGCGCTTGCGCTCGAAGCCGACACAGCATCCGAGCACGAGGCTCAGCACGAGTTTGAACACCGATGAGACATTGTTGACCTCAATCGAGTTGATGTCATCGAGAAATATCGACCAAACGTCAGCCATCGGTTACTTGCGGAGGGTAAAGCGGCGTGAAGCCAGACGATAATTGTCGGCAAACAGCTCGACCATGTAGTCACCGGGGGTAAGGGTGGTATTGACATCCCAGTACATGTGGATGCCCGGAATCTCTTCGCCCGAGTATTCGATGGTCTTACGTGCCGTACACTGCACCGAGCCTCCCTCGAAGGAGAATGAGCCTCCCGCACCGAGAAGCGCGCCCTCGGGATTGGTGATGCGCAGGTAGATTGTCTTCTCGCCGACGGGAGTCGAATTATTCTGCGGTATGGTGAAAGTCACCTGAAGCTGCTTTGCCTTGGTGATGTTTTTCTCAACCTTGCCGTTTTTCTTCAAAGCCACGAGGCTCACCCCGGTCACATTCAGTTTTTCGGCAAGCGTCATGCGCTCCGACAGCTCCTCGTTGCGGCGAGTCTCGGTGGCGACCCGGGTGGAGAGCTGCTGATTCTGCTGGCGCACTTCAGCCACCTCGGCGCGCAATCCCTCGTTCTCCTTGCCGAGCGAGTCAATCTGGGTGACGTAGTGGCGGAGTATGTTTTTGAGGGTGCCTATCTCGTCCTGCAGCTGCTTGATGCGCTGCGCGCTTTTCTTCTTCTCGGAGTTCAGTTCCTGAAGCAGTTTTTCCACCTTGCTCTTTGCGGCGGCATATTTCGACACGAGCGAATCGTTGGCAAGCAGTTGCGACTGGTTTTCATACTGTGCATACTCGGTGTTCAACGCCTGGTATTCATTGGCAAGCTGCAACTGTTCGTTGGTAAGCTGAAGCTGCTCGTTGGCAAGCGTCGCCTCGTTCACCTTCTTTGTCATCGACGTGGTAGTCAATATGATAGCCACGATGGCGGCGGCAAGCAGTATGCCGAGTATTATCACTACTTTAAATAGTGAATTGGATTTCTTTTCGTTTTCTTCCATAAATCGCGCAATTTTTCCGCAAATTTACAAAATTCCCGTGAAACGGGCGGTATCGCGCGCGGCTAAAGTTACAGGGCTAATATGTCAGATAGAGATACAGCGTATTGATGCTCGCATAGAAGAGTATCAGGAGCACAGGCATGTTGCGCACATCCAATACCGGATTTCGCGCAAACGACAGCGCCGTGCCTCCCACCGAGGCTATCACAAATGCCCCGTTGAGACTCCACCAGACGATAGCCTCCGGACTCAGGAAATAATTTACCGCGCCCAGCAGAGCCGCGATGACAGTCACAATTCCCGTAATTAGTGTTATCTCACTGCGTTGAAACAGGTACAGTAACACCGCTCCGGCTATACCGCACACCAGCGATGTCACGGCATAGGTGGTGGAATATTCCGTCTGACCGCTTACCACGATATACCACGACAATATCACGAGAATCAAGAATAAAAGCACCTCGGAAATCGCGCGTGTAACCCCGTTCTCCCCCGCCTGCGGATTGTTAGCCGAGTGCGAGATATCGACACCGAGCGTTATCAGCCCGATAAAACCGATTGCAGCAAAGGCAATCCACCATGACGATGGCACAGTGTGATATATGCAGAGTGCCGACGCTATTGTGGCAATATATAGATTTTTTGTTGTCGCGGACCATAACATCCGCTTTATTGATACTGACATTATTCGTTATTTTAAGGTTAAATTTCAAAGTTTTATATCCATTCGCAAATATAATCATTATTTTTAACACGTCAATGCTTACATATAATTATTCAGCAATCCCAACCGCAGGTTACCGGTAGATTGTAGGGATGCTCCGTGGAGCATCCGCTGATTTATTGTTAATTAACCCTGTTTTCGGATGCACCATGGTGCATCCCTACCTGATAATGAAGCTCTTATATTGACTTTTCGCTGAATAAATCCCCGAAACACATGTAAAGATACATAAGGGCAAATGGTCAAAAAGAACAAGGGGGGAATTATCCCTTCGGGCAACTTCCGGCACAGACACTGTGCGGAACGCCCTGCGGCAAAAAATCTCGTCTGTCGTTTCTGACCTTCTGTCCCTCTGTATCTCTAACGACCGGTAACATTCATAAAAAAGCGGGAAAGAAAGCGTCACTAAAGGCTCAATTATATTTACGTGACGCTCCCCCTCCCGCATTATTGGTTATTTCTATTTCTGTCCTCGATGCAAATTTACTATATACAATCCAAGAAAACAGAAAAAAGCAATTATCTGCAACAATAATACTTCAATCGAAACAGTATTCCTAATATAAAATATAACTTCTAACAATAATATTATTGAAAATAACACCAATAATATATTACTTAAATATTTCATACTATCAATTATTACGAACAAGAAGCAATTACTCCCGCCAAAGAAGTACTATATGATGCCAGCCACCATGCTAATCCTGCGACATTACCGATAGTCACCGCAGAAACACAAGTTACTACGGCTCCACTAACAGCAATCACACATCCAGTTGATAATTTATTCTGTTTTGCCAACTCATCATTTACCATAACATCTCCACCGATTTGATTTGAAACAGCATCTCCTCTAGACATAATTATATCATTCCCCATTATCTTACTAACATAATATATGTCAAAAACCTGTTCAAATTCTGCTAACGTAAAATCTGGGAAATATTGTTCCATCCGATTCAGGATATCTGAAGACTCGACATTTTCAGCATAAAAACAACACGCGTCATAAATATCCAAACTAATATTATTTTGTAATAAGAAAACCTCGATATCCATTTTATTAAATTCAGAAACCGCATTTTCCACTTCGGATACGATTTGCTGTTTATTCATGATTTCACCAAATTCAGCGTTTTGTAGCATTGTATTGATTTCAATAAACTTTTGTGTAGAATTACTATACGCAACTTCAACTATCCGTTTAGTTGTGGGAGTTGTTATTGCTTCATCAGTCGCACAAGATGTAACAATCATAGTTGACATTAGTACAATTAGCGCATTCGCACACGAATAAATAATACCTTTTTTCATTTGTTTTTAATTTAGTGATTAATAATTAGTTAAATTTTTGAAGTTATTTTTTAGATAAAATGAGCCATCAATGACATTGCCTTCCTTATCATAAAATACAATTTCGTAATCGCCTTCTTCGTATGGTTTAAGATCGACTGCGATTGTTTGATAGTTCCTTGCATTGATCGATTTTTGATATACAACTCCTTCCGGACCTGAGACAACGACAAAACAATCAATGCTCTTCTTAAAATCAATACGCAATAGTTTACTTGCAGAGTCATGGTCAACATGAATCGGTATTTCAATAGCACTACTATTTGATTGATTTTGCGACTCTAGTTTTACAATTTCAGCATGAGCATGCGACACTCCCAAAAGCAAAATACATAGTGTAATTATTTTTTCTTTCATAATTATTTGTTTTGAATTGACATTGCAAAATTAGATGGTAATGACGGAAAAATAAGAAAAACGACAGTGACATCGGGTGTACATAGCGATTAAAATTGCACGACATATCTCACTGTTTAACAACATATTGCATCCATGGATGATTTATTATTGGTGTACATTTGTGTACGTGATAAAAAATCCACCTGAAAATTCGTATCTTTACGGCAATAACCTCGTCAATTACAGTATGAAAACCTTACCAATTTGTCTAATTGTAGCCATGTTGATATGTGCGTTTAGTGGATGTATCAAAAGCACTGATGAAAGTCTATGGCACCAGATTGCCTTAGCAGACAGCCTTATGTTCATATACCCTGACAGCTCTTTAAGAATAGTATCAAGTATAGAAAGAATAGATGAAAGCGATGATGCCACTAAAGCATACTATTATTTGATATCAACACAGGCAAAATCACGGAACCATATTCTCGAAGCAGGAGATACGTTGATATTGAACTCAGTAAATTATTATACGCGCAATAATACCGATTTATGCAAACTGGCATGGTCGCTCGTATATGCTTCAGAAGTAAACAAACAGGCAGGTAACGATTCTCTATCATTAAAATACATTCGCAAAGCAGCTAATATTGCTGAAGAAAACAATTTAACCGACGGACGACTGAATGTCTACATATATAATTTTTGGGGAGACTTGCTTTTCGGGAAACGACCTTACAATGATGCAATAGAGAAATTTCTTATTGCAGAAAAACATGCCAGAACCATGAATGACACGTCACGAGTCATAACAGCATTGATGAATATCGGGGAAATGTATTTATGGTCGGAGCATTATGAAACCGGGAGGAACTACCTTGAACGCGCTTTAAATCTCATAAATACCTATCCTACAGAGCAAAGACGACTTTCACGACTCTACGAGAGAATCAGCACATCATATCAGATGGAAGAAAATAAAGAGGAAGCTTTGAGATGGATAAGCAAGGCTATTACCTCAGCAAAGAGACAAAACTCAAATTATCCCTATGATTTATTTGTTTCCAAGGCGGAAATATTGACTGAATTAGGGAGGCTCGATTCAGTCGCCTACTATCTGGCTGCCGCTGAACGGGGCAAAGCCACTCAAAGCTATGCAAACCAAGCACTTTTTGAACTTGCTCGCGCCAAATATGAAGCACAACGCGGGGATTACAAGTCAGCCTACGAAACCCACAGGAAATACTCCGCATTTCTCGACTCGATGTACATCGAAAAAGAGCGAAACAGAGTGGCTGAATTTCAGCGGCGCTACGATTATCAGGATGTGGCAATCGCCCTCGACCGGATAAAAATCGAGTCGCAGGCAAAAAATATAAAATGGCTGTCAATAACCGTAGTGCTCCTCGTGCTATTGCTCGCGGCACTGGGCTACGCCTATATCCAGCGTCATAGAAGAATCAAGGTTGAAAAAGCGCGCGAAAAGAGCATTAACAGCGCGGTTAACAGCGTGGAGGAGCGTATGCGCCGCGAACTGCTTCACCGCGACCGCCATATCGAAAATCTGCGCAACCGCGTGATAATGATGGATACCACGCTCGACAAGATAAGGGCGCTGCGCGACGCATCGCCCAAGGAACGCGCCACCTCCGGCTCACGGTTCATGATGACCGACGCGGAGATGGAGCATCTTATTACCACTGTGAATATATGTCACGAAGGATTTGTAGACGGTCTGCGCGAAGAATTTCCCACCCTGGCAGACAAGGATGTAGAGATATGCGCGCTGATAAAACTCGGACTGCAGAGCCGCGACATCGCCCTCCTGACAGGGATGAGCGACAATACCCTCAAAACGCGCAAAAAGCGCATGAAGAAAGAAAAATTCAACGAGGTGACGACCGACTTGCAGTTTGACGAATGGATCTACTCTAAAAACTACGGCAAGCCCACCGATGATTATTTCAAGCCGGAGGCTTGAAAGGTTACGAGGTTATGGGTTTAGGGGTTAGGGTTTAAGGTTTAGGGGTGACCCTAAGGGCGTTAGAGACCTTAGAGACCTTAGAGACCTTAACGACATCTGAAAACTGAAAACTGAAAACTCCCAACTGACAACTCACACCTCCCAAACTCTTGCATATCCGGAACTTTTTCACGAATATTGCAGTTAGATAAATAAAAGAGAATCATGTATGATAAAGAGAGAGGGCTTTATGTAGCCCACGGCCCTAACGGACCGATAAGCATAACCGGACGTATGGCAAACCGCCACGGACTGATAGCCGGAGCCACCGGCACAGGCAAGACAGTGACCCTGCAGGTGCTCGCCGAGACATTCTGCCAGGCGGGAGTGCCATGCTTCATGGCTGACATAAAAGGCGACCTGTCGGGCGTAAGCCGCCCAGGAAAGCCGTCGGGCTTCATCGAGAAACGCTGCAAGGAATTCGGCATGGAGATGCCGCAATTTGAAGGCTGCCCGGTAAGATTTTACGACGTATTCGGAGTGCAGGGACACCCGATGCGCACCACCGTCACCCGCATGGGTCCGGAACTGCTCGCACGATTGCTGGAGCTTAACCCGACGCAGACTGGTGTGCTCAATATAGTGTTCCGCATCGCCACCGACCGCAATCTCACCCTTATCGACCTGAAGGACCTCCGCGCCATGCTCGATTACGTTGCAAAAAACAGCGGAGAGTTTACCACCGCCTACGGCAACGTGAGCGCCCAGTCAATCGGAGCGATACAGCGCGCCCTTCTCGCGCTTGAAAACCAGGGGGCGACATCATTTTTCGGCGAACCGGAATTTGACATCAACGACCTGCTCGCCACCGAGGGCGGCAAGGGAGTGATGAGTGTGCTTGCCGCCGACAGGCTCATGCTTCAGCCAAAGCTCTACTCCACCTTCCTGATGTGGCTGCTCAACGACCTTTATGCCTCCCTCCCGGAGGTAGGCGACATGGAACTGCCGAAACTCGTGTTTTTCTTTGACGAGGCGCATCTTCTTTTTGATGACGCGCCCAAGGCACTCCTCGACAGCATAGAGCGCGTGGTGAGGCTCATACGAAGTAAAGGCGTCGGAGTATATTTCGTGACACAGAATCCGATTGATGTGCCTGAAACGATACTCGGACAGCTCGGCAACCGAGTGCAACATGCCTTGCGCGCTTTCACCCCGCGCGACCAGAAAGCGGTAAAGGCGGCAGCGGAAACATTCCGCGCCAACCCGGCATTTGACACCCGCGATGCGATACAGGAACTTGGTACCGGTGAAGCGCTCGTGTCATTTCTCGACGAGAAAGGCACTCCGGCAATGGTCGAGCGCGCCAAAATACTCTTCCCGCTCAGCCAGATAGGTGCCATAACTCCCGCCGAGCGCGATGAAAATATCAAGAAGTCGGCAATATATGGCAAATATGACACGGCGATTGACCGTGAAAGCGCATTTGAGATACTTCTCGCCGAAAGCGAACGCAAGACCCGGGAGGATGCCGAGCAAAAAGCAGCGGCAAAAAAGGCGGCAAAAGAGCCTGCAGCTCCCGCAAAGAAAAAATCATCCAAGGGCGGATTCTGGAGCACGGTGACCAAGATAGCCGTACCCATACTTACCACCATGGGCCGCACCCTCGGCAGAGAGCTTGTAAAAAATGTGACAAGCCCCAAGAAACGCCGCTGAAAACATTTTTCTATAAAAATTTGGATTTTTCAATCTTTATGCTTAGCTTTGCCGCATATTAGTTGCAAACAGCTACAAAGATGAAGACTTTAGTCAAAATAGTGATTCCTCGTATCAAGCGACCGATGTCGCATAAAGATATTGTCACCTCTATCAACGACAACCCCCGGGACCGCAGCCGCCAGCTGCGGTCCCGCTCTTTTATATAGCCATTCATAGTCAACAAGCTTGTTACTTTATATTATTAATCATTTCCAAAATTTTAATTGTTATGAAAAATTTAGTTTTATTGCTATTGCTTGTTTTAGGAGTCGTCAACACCTCAACCGCCCGCGACGGTTATTTCACCGACAAAACCGAGAAGCATAATGTAGCCGTGCTTATCATCGACATGCAGAACGATTTCGTAAAACCGGGAGCCATCCTGTGTGTAGACGGCGCCATGCCCACTGTCCCCGCCATCAAGGATCTCGCCTCTTACGCCCGTGAACATGACTGGAAGGTAATCCATGTAATCCGCGCCCACGACAAGGACGGTATTAATGTAGACGCGCCGCGCATACCGCTCTTCACCGACGGCAAACCGGGATATTGCGTACCGGGAACCGATGGCGGCAAAATTGTCGACGAACTCACCCCGGAGCCTGAAGACCTCGTGATAACCAAGACCCGCAACAGCGGATTTTTCCAGACTAATCTTGACATGGTACTACGCCGCATGGGCGTAAAGACCGTGATACTCGCCGGAACACAGTATCCAAACTGCGTGAGAGGCACCGCCGCCGATGCGATGAGCTACGACTACGAGACGGTAATCTGCCTTGACGCATGCTCCGCCAAGACTCCGGAAGTAGCTGAAGCCAACATATACGACCTCCGCAACATGGGCATAAAGTGCATCTCGCTCGATGAAGTAAAAGCCACCTACACAAAGTAGCCGCACAATGAAAAAATATCTATTAGCGCTTTGCTGCATTGCAGCGATGACACCCGTCGTGTGCCTTGCCGAACCGACCGACAGCACACTGACAGCAAAAATAAGCGGCTGGGAACGCCTCGTCAGCAAACTTCCAAGAATATCAGGCTACCTGCAGACCGGCTGGAACTATAACAGCCTCGGCGACGGCACATCTACCTTTCAGGTGAAACGGTTACGCCTGTTGCTTGACGGCAATATAAATGAACGCGCATCCTTCCGGCTTCAGATTGAAGGCTTCAGCGGCACTCCGGCTCACCACAACGGTCAGAAATCATTGCAGATAATGGACGCATACGCCACGTATAAATTCAATGACGCACTGCAGGTAAGAGCCGGACAATTCAATTCCCCGCTCTGTTACGAAAATTACAATCTCTCACCTGCGACAATGGAGACCATAGACTTTTCTTCGCTCTGTTCACGCATAGTATTTCGCAACGCCATAGGATACGATTACCCCGACTTCGGGCGCGACCTCGGCATCATGATAATGGGCGACCTGTTTCCTACACGCGAAGGATTCTCGCGGGTATCCTACAATCTGTCGCTCACCAACGGGCATCTCCCCTCTATTGACGACAACAACAAGTCGAAGGAGGTGCAGGGAGTAGTGTTCTACCGTCCGCTCAAATTCATGAACATAAAGGCTGGATACAACTTCGGCGAATACACCGGCGATAAAAATCCTGAAGGGCGGAAATACCAGCCTATGCACAGGGTCGTGGCAGGCGTATGGTATGATAACCCCGAGGGTCCGGATATCCGCGGCGAATATGGACATTGCATCGCGCGACACAAAGGAGTGGATATCGCCAACGAGAGCACTTTTTACATTCTCGCCGCGTGGCACGCGGGCAGATTTCTCCCGGTCATGAGATACGAATATTACCGCAACAAGGTTGACAAAAATGCGATTAACGCCAATTACGACAAGTATCTCATAGGGCTTAACTTCACCGCCTGCAAAAACATAAAATTGCAGGCAAACTACACGCTTACCGCCTATACACGACAGTCAAGGACTGAAAATGACGGTCATCGGACTTCTGACCAGATACAAATCATGGGGGTATTCAGTTTTTGATTCATTTTCAGTGCCAACAATGCGCTTGAAAGCTTGTTGAAAAGTGAGAGCCGCAGCGGAGTAAAATCCACTGCGGCTCTCTTATAAAGATTTGTTATGACTATGCTTAGTCCTGATTAAGGTTGACGCGCTTGAAGTCAACAGCTACAAGACCCTTCTGAACCTTCTCAAGGTACTGACCTACGGTAAGCTCGCCATCCTGAACGAATGCCTGCTCCATAAGACAAGATTCCTTGAAGAACTTGTTAAGACGACCCTGTGCGATATTCTTAATCATCTGCTCGGGAAGGTTGGCAGCCTTTGCCTCAGCGGTTTCCTTGGCAATTACGCGAGCCTTTGCAGCCTCGTCCTCGGTAAGCCATCCCTTAGCGATGTTAGACTCGATATGAGCCTCGCTGTCAACAAGGTTGGGGTTGATGCCGGCTTTCTTAAGAGCTGCCTCGACAGCCTTCTTAACCTGCTCTTCCTTGGTCTTCTCGACAGCCACGTTGTACTCGGTGTCCTTAACCGACTGGGGAACGCTGTCAGCGTCAACAGCCACGGGATTCATTGAAGCGACCTGCATTGCCACCTCACGACCTACCTTCTCGTCAACGCCTTCAAGGTTGAAGCCTACGATAGCGGCAAGCTTCTTGTTGAAGTGATTGTAAGCAGCGGTAGATGCTGCAGCGATAACCTCGTAAGCACTGATTTCAGTCTTCTCACCGGTCTTTCCGCTTTCCTCAACCACGAGAGCCTCGATAGTCTGACCGTCGATGTTGAGAGCCTTAAGCTCGTCGAGAGTCTTGACCTCGGCTGCCACAGCAGCATCAAGAATCTTCTGGGTAAGGGCTACGAAACCTGCGTTCTGAGCCACGAAGTCAGTCTCGCAATTAAGAGCCACGATAGCTGCAAACTTGCCGGTACTCTTTGAAAGCACACAGCCTTCAGCTGCCTGACGGTCCTCGCGCTTGGCGGCTACCGCCTGACCTTTCTTGCGGAGAATCTCAACAGCGGCCTCGATGTCGCCGTCGGTCTCTGCGAGAGCCTTTTTGCAGTCCATCAAGCCGGCACTGGTAAGAGCGCGGAGCTTGGTGATGTCTGCCATTGTTACTGCCATATCTAATACAGTTTAATTCGGTTAATAATTGATGTTAATTAAGCCTCAGCCTCGGGAGTCTCTGCAGTTTCCTCAGCTACGACCTCAGTCTCAACAACAGCGGGAGCCTCTTCGCTACGACGGTTTACGCGACGGCGACCGCCCTTAGCGGGAGCAGCCTCCTCATCGCCTTCAGCAGCGGGAGCATCAGCCTTCTCAGCCTTGCGCTCTTCGAGACCCTCTGCCATAGCCTTCACTACAGTGTCGAGGATAAGCTCGATTGACTTTGAAGCATCGTCGTTAGCTGGAATCACGAAGTCCACGTTGGTAGGATCAGAGTTGGTGTCGACCATAGCGAACACAGGGATACCAAGACGATTAGCCTCTGCGACTGCGATACGCTCCTTCAAAACGTCGACAACGAAAAGAGCCGAGGGAAGACGGTTAAGGTCGGCGATAGAGCCGAGAGTCTTCTCAAGCTTTGCGCGCTGACGTGAAATCTGAAGTTTCTCTCGCTTTGACAAGTTGTCAAAAGTACCGTCTTTTGTCATCTTGTCGATAGTAGCCATCTTCTTCACAGCCTTGCGGATAGTGGGGAAGTTGGTGAGCATACCGCCCGGCCAGCGCTCGATAACATACGGCATGTTAACTGCAGCAGCCTTGTCGGCGATAACTTGTTTGGCCTGTTTTTTAGTGGCAACGAAGAGAACCTTCTTGCCTGATTTTGCGATGCTCTTAAGAGCTGCAGCGGCTTCTTCAACCTTAGCGGCAGTCTTATAGAGGTCTATGATGTGGATACCGTTGCGCTCCATGAAGATGTAAGGAGCCATTGCAGGATTCCATTTTCTTTTAAGGTGACCGAAATGGCAACCTGCTTCCAAAAGTTGGTCAAATGTAGGTGTTGACATTGCTTGTTTAAGTTGTTTACGTTCTTTTTGAAATTACAATCCCGAGGTAGGGAACGTGTCCATCTCCGGAATTTAGATACTAAACACAATATATCGGTCAGGCTCTCACGGGGAGAAGCCCGAAAGATATTAACGCTTTGAGAACTGGAAACGCTTGCGAGCCTTGGGCTGACCGGGTTTCTTACGTTCAACGACACGCGGGTCGCGGGTAACGAAGCCTTCTACGCGGAGAGCATGCTTGTCCTCGGGGTTGATTTTTACAAGAGCGCGGGCGATTGCAAGGCGGAGAGCCTCAGCCTGTCCCTTGTAGCCGCCACCGTCGAGGTTGACATTGATGTCATACTTACCGGCAACATCAAGTGTGGTAAGAGGCTGCTTAACGATATACTGGAGAATGGAAGAGGGGAAATAAACTTCCAAGGGGCGCTTGTTGATAGTGATTGCGCCATTTCCTTCACTTACGATTACGCGAGCGATGGCGGCCTTACGACGGCCTATTGCATTTACCTTTTCCATACTTTTTATTTAATAGTGTTGATGTCGATTACTTTAGGATTCTGAGCTTCGTGGGGATGCTCGGGGCCATTGTAAACATGCATGTTGCCAATGAGCTTGCGACCGAGGCGGTTCTTAGGAAGCATACCCTTCATAACTTTGATGAACAAGGGGTTATAACCGGGTTTGAGATGCTTGTTAAATGACTTCTGCTGAAGGCGTTCGGGAGTGGTGACACGCTGTCCGCCGGGATAGCCGGTATATGAAAGATATTCACGGTCAGTCCACTTATTACCGGTAAGACGCACCTTGTCGGCGTTGATGATAATAACATTGTCGCCGCACTCTACAAAGGGAGAGTAATCGGGCTTGTTCTTGCCTCTGAGTATCAGGGCAACTGCAGAGCAAAGACGACCGAGAACGAGGTCGGTGGCATCGATAACCACCCACTCACGCTGGCACTGCTGCTCATTGGGAAAAACTGTTTTGTAGCTTAAAGTATCCACGTTAAATGTTTAATTAATAGTTTAATAATTGACTGACATGCAAGAGTTTCGTTCGGCCAAAAACGTCATCCGCAGCCCGTCATTTCATTAATTTGGACATAATCGGTGTGCAAAGGTACGACTTTTTTTATTGACTGCCAAATAATTTCGAGAAGTTTTCAGATTTCAGTTTTCGATTCATAGATACAGAAAGACATAAGGTCATAGGGAACAAAGAAATTTTCAGATTTCGGGTACTGAGCGAGATGTGCGCCCATATCGTAGGCGCCGTTGCCCGTAGGGCATCATCAATCTTGCTCCAAGATGATTCCTTACGGAAACATTCTGCTTTGGCTTGCTTTCCGGGGGTTTCGCTACGCTCAACGCCCCGGCTAAAAATGGATTATCCCCTGACGGGGAAAGCAAGGGAAGATCAGATTGCAGATATATGTTAAAGTTCAAATTGGAAAAAGATACGTAAAAACATAAAATTCAGGAGTAATAAAGGATTAAATGCCAGCCTATTTTTGCTTTTGGAAAAGATTGTCAATCACCTTTCTTAAACTTTCTTTACTATTAACAGAAATGGACTGTATTGCTTCCTTACTTATCACAACGGTATTCTTGCTATTCATATCATATAGAAAGACCACCGAATATGTTTCTCCTACATATGTCATATCAGCATTTCCTATTGATTCTCCATTCATCATCGATATACGGTATTCTCTACCGTCAGACACATTCTTCAATACAACTGCATTATTACCTATGCAAAACGATGCAATCAAGACCGTTAAAATTGCTGCGCATAAATCGCGAGTGACAGCCTTTCGCAAAATAGTTGGTGAAACTTTTCTAAGCGTCAACAAATATTCCCTCATCAAAAATGCCATAGTGCTTAATAACACAAGTATAATCCAGAATTTCAATACAGATGAAGCAGAAGTGCAATATAAAATGGTAATAATATATATAAAAGCAATAAATAGGAATGAAATTGAACGAAGTTTGTGTTGATAAGATTTATAACTTAATTCTTCCATTCTATTATTTAGGTTTTCTATCGATTTTTTCCAACTAACTATACGCTTCTTATTCCGCCAAGAAATTTGACTGAACATCCCTGAATTAAATCGACCAAACACTAACTGGAAACTTACCCCAGACAATATCAAGGCACTCGCGCCAACTATAGGCACAAGGGCTGACACAAACACTTCATTTAATGAAATATAATTTATGATGCTAACACCAAATTCAAAATAGAAAGCCACGTAATAGGCAAATCCCCACATATAAATCACGAACGCGATTAACGGCAGGATTTGGATTACGTAGCTTTTAAACCAATTATTGTTTAACATCGTCGTGTGAGGGTCAGGCGGTGGCGGTGAGGAGGGTCGCGGAGCCTTGCGCCTTTATCAAGGCTGCTGACTCAGCCGGCACGAGGATAGTCTCACCACGGTGCATCGGTGTCGATATATCACCTGTCTTGATTACGCACTCGCCGTCAAGACACATAATCACGACAAACGAGTCAGGCTCTACAGTAACGTCAAATTCGCCGTCGACAATCACGCGACGCACATCAAAATGACTGCATTTCACAAGGTCGGTCTCTCCTTTGGCGCTCTTGTCATAGCTTCCTTTATATTCCGGATAGACAGTGTAGTCAATCGCATCCTTTGCAAGTTCGGTATGGAGTTCGCGGGTATTGCCGTTGGCATCGCGACGGTCAAAATCATACACGCGGTATGTGATATCACTGGTCTCCTGAATCTCGGCAAGGAGGTTTCCCGCACCAATCGCGTGAATACGCCCTGCGGGCAGGAAGAATATGTCGCCGGGCGCCGAATCATGGGCGGCAACCACATCCATTATCTTTTTCTCTTCAACAAGACGCGTATAATCTTCAGGAGTAATCTGTTGAGAAAGACCGGCATATATTTTTGCCCCCGGCTCTGTGTCAATAATATACCACATCTCTGTCTTGCCGAGACTGTTGTGACGTTTACGCGCAAGCTCATCATCGGGGTGTACCTGAACCGAAAGGTCTTTCTTCGCGTCGATAAGTTTTATTAGAAGCGGAAAAGTGTCACCATATTTTTCAATGACATGCCGACCCACGAGCGCCTCGCCATATTTGTCGACAAGCGCAGGGAGCGTCATCCCTTTATCAGGACCTTCGCTTACCACCGACTCATGACCGGGCACGCCTGATATTTCCCAGCTTTCACCAATATTATCACACTCTGACTCTATACCCTTGAACGGGGCTATCTTATCGCCACCCCAAAGCACCGGCTTGAGGTAAGGCACAAATTTAAAGGGAGCAATCATATACAACTCTAAAACTCTTTTTTACCTTAAAAACGGTTTACATCTCGAAATTATTGTTCCGACAGCACCCGGATAACCTCGGTGCACATGCGGCTGTTGTGGTAAGGACACTTCCAGAATCCCGCCTTGTCATCATCGCGGTTCACCTCGCCCTCGGCACGACGGCTCCAGTGCCATTCGCCGCCCTCACGGTCAACGATATTGTCGCGGATATAGCGCCAAGAGTTCATCGCCTTGTCAAGTGCGCCGACTACGCCGTGAAACTTATGCAGATACACAAGTCCTATCACATCCTCAGCCTGTACCCACCAGTGCCGGTCGTCGTCAAGATGACCGTCGCCGTGAAGCTCGTAGACCATCGACGCATCGTCATATCTGCCTTCAAGCGCCGCTTCGGCAATACGGCGTGTATGCACGAGCGTCTTTTCAAGCAGCGCGGGGTCGCCGAGTTCTTGCGCGGTCTCCAGCAAAAGCCACGAAGCCTCGATATCGTGACCATACGACACGTTGCGGTCGTGACGGTGCCACTCATCGTCGAAGAAAAGCCCGAGATGACCCGTAGCCTTGTCTTCCATCACATTGAGAAAAAGCCCCATCAGGTGTACAATCGCCTCGCGTAGGCTTTCATCACGCCACACGCGGTAAAGATTGGTGTAAGGCTCGATAATATGAAGATGGGTGTTCATGGTCTTTGCCATGTTCTCATCTTTGTCGCTCAGACGCATGTCATCGATCTTCCCCCACTCTCTCGTACACGCCTCAAGATAACCTCCGTTGACACGGTCGCGACTATGAGTCTCGATGTCGTGAAACAGACTGATTGCACAGTCGAGAGCCTCTTTATCACCTGTGGCTCGTACATACTCGCTCAAACCATATATTACAAAACCGATGGCGTAAAACTGCTTCTTGGTGTCAAGCGGCGTCCCGTCGGCGTTAAGCGACCAATACACGCCGCCATATTCATGGTCGACAAAATGTTTCAATATGTAGTCTTTTGCGCGGGTGGCGATATCGAGATACTCCTGCCGTCCGGTAGTGCGGTAAGCCGAGGCAAAGCTCCACAGAAGCCTACCGTTAAGGATGGCACCTTTCGGAGCATCTTCGTCAAGGCGGTCAAAACCATCGCGGCGGCCATAAAAGCCACCGCGAGGATCAATCATTTTATCTATCCAATAGGGAAGTATGTTCCCTGTGAGATTTTCAAGCAATTCAGAACAGAATTCTTTCTCTGTCATCGTAAATATGTCATTAAACGGGTTCAACATTGGAATCGCCGGGGTCTTCCACCGGTTTCTTGCGCTGCTTCTTAAGCTCGGCGATAATTTCATCCATGCGCTGTGTATTGAGCGGATAGAGCCATACGATAATCATCGATATCAACGCTACTCCCGCCGGGATGAAAGTCATAAGCATCCACAGGCAGTTGATGGCACTTTCTGGCTGCACGATGTCAAGCGACTGCACACCCTCGGGACGCTCCACATAGCCGAAACCGTGAAGCAGCCACATCACTGCCGCACCACCAATAGCACCACCGAATTTCTGAGCCATCGAAGCCGAGGAAAAGATAAGGCCGGTCGATGCCGAACGATATTTAAGTTCCGAGTAATCGCTCACATCGGCATACATCGACCACACGAGCGGCGACATTATACCAGTCAACACTGATATCACTACCTGAAGCAGAAGCATCATCACCAATCCGGCGTTGCTATCGGGAGAGCAGAGGAAGAATATCACGCTCATCACGATAAGCGACAAGTCGACGAGAATAAAAGTCGTCTTCTTGCCGAGTTTCTTGGTGATACCAACGGCAAGTGCTACACCCACCATGTTGGCGACTTCGCCCACACCGAGGAACAGACCCGAATAGAATAGCATAGAGACAGCAAAAATCACGATATGCTGCTCGCCGCCTATGATGTCGGCAAAGAAGAATGCCACGGTAGCGCCGCGCACGGTGTTAAAAAGGTTGAAGCAGAGCGACGCGCCGTTGAGAAGCCACCAGGGCTTGTTGGTGACAAGCGCCTTGAGGTCCTTCCCAAGCGATGCGGTGCACTCAGTGGTAAGCTGTTCGCGTGTGAGCTTGAAGCAGAGGAGGAAGAGCACGAAACAGCATGCAGCAATCACGATCATGGCAAACTGCCAGCTCGACTGGAGCGACATCCCGAATGTGTCGCTGAAAAGATTACACAAGGGATCCCATGCAAAGAGGGAGATGAACGAACCGCCGTAAGCGAAGAACATGCGGAACGACGAGAACACCGTTTTTTCCTGCGAGTCATCGGTCATCACGCCGAGCATCGCGCCGTAAGGCACGTTGATACCGGTGTAGACTGTCATCATCATGATATAGGTGACGTAAGCCCACACAAGCTTGGCGGCATAACCCCAGTCGGGAGTGGTAAAAAGAAGGATACCGCATATCGAGAAGGGAGCCGCCACCCAGAGCAGATACGGGCGGTATTTGCCCCACCTCGTCTTTGTACGGTCAGCCACAGCACCCATCATCGGGTCGCTGACGGCATCCCATATACGGGTCACCAACAGTAACAGACCGGTATCGATAAGCGAGAGTCCGAACACATTGGCATAGAAGAAGGGCAGATAGTAGCTGAACACTTTCCAGAACATCGACGACGCCATGTCGCCGAAACCATATCCTATCTTTTCACTGAGAGAAGCCATAATCGATTGATTGATGATATTAGAGGTTAAATAAGATTACTATGTTACTTTTTATTGATAATGGCGAGATTGCTGTCGATAAGGCGATTGAGCGTCTTTACCGACTCACCGGTCGAAAGTCCGTCCTGGGGAGTGTTCATGCAGTAATCCACAAGGCGGTCAATGGTCGACGTGGCGACATGCATGCGTGTGTCGCTTGACGCATAGTAGATGAACACCTTGCCATCTTCATCGGCAATCCAGCCGTTAGCAAAAAGCACGTTCATAACATCGCCGATATACTCCTCGCCTACGGGAGCCATAAGATATCCGCCGGGAGTGTAGATAGGACGCCAGGGCTCGTCAAGCGCGGTCATGTACATGTAAAGCACATAGCGTAGACCGGAGGCACATCCGCGTACACCGTGAGCAAGGTGAAGCCATCCTTTCGGAGTCTTGATGGGGTGAGGGCCTTCGCCGTTTTTCACCTCCTTGATGGTGTGATAATGACGGCAGTCCACGATGAGCTCTTCCTTGATTTCAGCATGAGTGATGTCGTCGACAAGCGCCCAACCGATACCGCCACCGCTGCCTGCATCGATAAATCCATCCTGCGGACGGGTGTAAAGGGCATACTTGCCGTCGACAAATTCAGGGTGAAGCACCACATTACGCTGTTGGCTGCGGCTCTTGAGGTCGGGCAGACGCTCCCAGTTAACAAGATCCTTTGTACGGGCGATACCGCAGGTCGCGGTTGCGGCAGAGAGATTGCCGGGCTGCGAGTCGTCGTGACGCTCAACACAGAAAAGACCGTAAATCCAGCCATCTTCGTGGCGGGTAAGACGCATGTCATATATGTTCACACCCGGTACTTCATCTTCGGGCATCGTGATCGGATGATCCCAGAAGCGGAAATTGTCGACACCGTTGGGACTCTCGGCAACTGCGAAAAACGACTTGCGGTCACTTCCTTCGACGCGCACCACGAGTACATACTTGTCGCCCCACTTGATAGCCCCGGAGTTAAGAGTGGCATTCACGCCTATGCGCTCCTCGAAATAGGGGTTGGTAGCCTCGTTGAAGTCATAACGCCAGAACGGAGGCGCCATCTCGGCGGTGACTACGGGATTTTTATAGCGCTCATACACACCGTTGCCCTCGATGGGCTCGTTTTTACGGGTCACGAGTTCCTCATAACGGCTGAGGATAAGATTTTTACGATGTTCAAAGATGTTATTCATCGGGTAGGTTTTATATTCTTTATGGTAAATTAATTAGGATTTCAGATTATGAACAGGTCAATCAACGAAAATCGCTCCTGACTCGTCGTGGAATTTCTTGAAGTCAATCTCGGCGGCATGTCCCGGATAAGGCACATAAAAATGACCGGGTTTCTCGCTCTCGATGGCGTTACGCCACACACAGACGTAGGCAATCGGCAGACCCTTTATCGCAGGCGCGAGTACACGGGTGTACCAGTCGGTCACAGGAAGCCCTTCAAGACCGGTCTCGGTGAATGCGGCAATCTTCCCGCGCTTCTGTGCTTCCTCGACGACAAAAGGCATCTGCGCCTTGATGCGGTTTACATACGTGTCAACACCCGCCTCACCGTCGAAATGATAAATGTCGGTGCCGAGGATATCCACATACTCGTCGCCGGGATAAGTGGAGAAATATTCCTCGCGGGTAAGGTCCTTGTCGGGTGAATAAGCCCAGACAACATTATCAATGCCTCGTGCATCAAAACCGGCACGAGTCATCTTCCAAAGCTCGATATATTCCTCGGGGGTCGAATGGTCTTTACCCCACCAGAACCATGAGCCTGAGTTTTCATGCCAGGGACGGAATATCACAGGAATAGGATTGCCCTCACTGTCTTTCAAAGATGCGATAAAAGCAGCGGCACGGTCAATCCATACCTTCATGGTGTCGCTCACCGCGCTTCCCTCGCCTAAATTATGCAAAGGAGTAGCCGAGACATCCCACGAACCCCCTCCCGACATGGGGTTGAGGGCATGCCAGCTGATAGCATTGACACCTCCGCGGGCATGCTGCTTCGCAATCTCCGATGCAATGAAGCTGAATGGCACACCATCAAGATTATTGGCGGAGTCGACCTCGATAAGCCCGAGATCCCAGCTCATGAGCCCCGGATACTGACCGGTGACACCCTTCACATCTGATGCGCCGTCGACATATTTCCATGTGTGACCGTACGCCGTGTCATCATGATGACCGAAATAATAGTGACCGCTTTTTGCCACCGAGTCAAGACGTGTGATAAGCGACTGTGCCGGGGTCACGGTATCGGTGACAGTTTCGGCATTTTTGTTGCTCTTGCCGCTGCCGCATGATGTCACCATCATCGCTGCGGCAAGAGTAAGTAATCCATATTTCATTATATCTATCAGTTTCTTTATTCTAAAATTCCAAGGGATTATCCCAGTGTCACCTCCACTTTGTTGACACTTCCGGCAACCTGATGAGGCACAAGATTTCCATCCACAGGCTTACCGTTAAGCAGAAGAGACTTCACGCCACGATTCACACCGTTGGGGTTGTTGATTACGATATCGTATTCGGCGTCGCGGAACTTACGACGAATCTCGTAATGCTTCCAGTCCTTCGGCACACACGGGTCAATCACCAGACCGTCGTAGTCGGGCTTTATGCCAAGTATGAACTGAGTGATGGCATACCAGTTCCATGCGGCGGTACCGGTGAGCCAGGAGTTTTTAGCCTCGCCCGGCTTGTAGGCATCCTTGCCGGCGGTCATCTGGCAATACACGTAGGGCTCCACCTTGTGAAGGTCGCTCTTTTCCTCAAGATAGGCGGGACATATCTTGCGGTAATACTCCCACGCCTCATCGCCACGACCGAGCACGGTCTCACCGATAATAACCCAGGGATTGTTGTGGGCGAATATACCGGCATTTTCCTTATAACCGGCAGGATAGGTGGAAATCTCACCATATTCCATTACATATTCCGTGAAAGCGGGATTGTTGAGCACGATACCATGTTCGCAGTCAAGATATTTCTTTACAGAGTCAAGCGATTTCTCGACAAGTCCCGATTCAAGACCGATACCCGCCATCGTACACCAGCCCTGGCTCTCGATGAATATCTTTCCCTCCTTGTTTTCGTGGCTGCCTACCTTGTTACCGTAGAAATCGTAGGCGCGCAAGAACCATTCGCCATCCCAACCATGCTTCTTCACAGCCTCTACCATGTCATCGACATGCTTCTGTGCGCGGTCGGCCTCGGCGTCAAGACCGAGCTTGCGGCAGAGCTTCACATACTCCTCGCCGTAGATTACAAACTGTCCGGCAATCATCAGCGATTCAGCCTTCGAGCCTTCCGTCTTGTTTTCAGTGGTCTGGAACGACTCGTTGGGATCCATCGAGAAGCAGTTGAGGTTGAGGCAGTCGTTCCAGTCGGCACGACCGATAAGAGGCAGATCGTGAGGACCGAGATTGTTGACCACGTGGTCAAACGACACCTTGAGGTGTTCCATGAGGCTTACCTCCGAGCCTTTCACATTGTCAAACGGCACCGGCTCGTCGAGTATCGACATGTCGCCTGTCTCCTTGATATAGGCGATTGTACCGAAAATAAGCCACATCGGGTCATCGTTGAAACCGCCACCGATATCGTTGTTGCCTCGCTTAGTGAGCGGTTGATACTGATGGTAGCAACCACCGTCGGGAAACTGCGTTGAGGCGATGTCGATTATACGCTCGCGGGCGCGCTCGGGAATCTGGTGCACGAAACCCACAAGGTCCTGGTTGGAATCGCGGAATCCCATGCCGCGGCCTATGCCGCTTTCAAAGAACGATGCCGAGCGCGAGAAGCAGAACGTGATCATGCACTGATACTGGTTCCAGATATTGACCATGCGGTCAAGGCGCTCGTCTCCACTGTTGAGCGTGAAGCGTTCAAGCAGGTTGTCCCAATAGGCGCAAAGCTCGTCAAATGCACGGTCGACTTTTTCAGCCGTGTCAAAGCGAGCAATCATATCATGCGCCTTTTCCTTGTTAATCACGCCCTTCGACTCCCACTTCTTGTCCTGCTCGTTTTCAACATAACCGAGCATAAACACGAGGTCACGGCTCTCGCCCGGCTGCAGGGTAATCTCCATATAGTGTGACGCTATCGGCGACCATCCGTGAGCCTCCGAATTGCGGGGCTTGCCCTCGGTGACCACCTGCGGCTCGTCGAAGCCATTGTAAAGACCGAGAAACGACTCGCGGTCGGTGTCAAAACCGTCAATCGGGGCGTTGACATGATAAAACGCGTAATGGTTGCGGCGTTCCTTGTATTCGGTCTTGTGATATATTGTCGAGCCTTCAATTTCCACCTCTCCGGTTGAGAAATTGCGCTGAAAGTTTTCCATATCGGTCGCCGCATTCCACAGACACCACTCTATGAAAGAGAAAAGCTTGAAAGTCTTAGGCTTGTCGGTGGTGTTGGTAAGAGTGAGTTTTGCTATTTCGGCATGGGTGTCGAGCGGCACAAAGAAAAGCAGCTCGGCGCGCAGTCCGTTTTTCTCACCCTTGATGCGGGTATAATTCATGCCGTGACGGCATTCATAGCTGTCAAGTTCGGTTTTGGCGGGTTTCCATCCGGGATTCCACACCGTGTCGCCATCCTTGATATAAAAATACCTGCCTCCGGCATCCATCGGGACACCGTTGTAGCGGTAGCGTGTAAGACGGCGGAATTTGGCATCCTTGTAAAAAGAATATCCGCCTGCTGTATTGGATATAAGAGAAAAGAAATCTTTGTTGCCAAGATAATTAATCCATGGCCATGGAGTGCGGGGATTGTCGATGACATATTCCCTTGCCTTGTCGTCAAAATGTCCGTATTTCATACCTGATTGGAAATGGGAATTATGGGTTTGATAGTTAAGTTACCTGGTGAATTTTGATTACGGCAAAAATAACAAATAATTTTATAAAATTCAGGCCCCGGAACCGGTAATTCCCAGCCGGGACCTGAATGTAGTTAGTATTATTGACGATTATTTGACATTGAAATCTCCACGGTTGCGCACGAGCGGCGAGGTCATCACATCATTCCATACGGAAGCACCGTTATAGGTGTGGAAGCCCATCTCGCCATCCTTCATGTCATACCACTGCATGAAGTAACCCCAAAGGGCATTGTATTTCTCAGCCGTTGCAGGAAGAAGAAGATTACCGCACTCTGACAAAACAACCATCTTCTTGAATTTGACAGTATTGTTCACAAGGTCAAACTTACGGGTCTGGTCGGTAGCCTCCGGATTGAATTCCTTGTCGGGATCAAGTCCGTAGAGGTTATCGCCTTCGATGTAAAGGTCAGCACCCACGATATCAACCATGTCATCGCCGGGATAAGCCGCGCGACACTGGTCAACCGATGCAAGGTTACCGCCGTCGGTGGTCTGCACGGTCCATACCCAGATAAGGTTATTTAAACCATACTCGTTCTGAAGCTTGTTGCGGAGATATTTCCAAAGCTCAACGGTAGCCTCCACGCCGTCGGCACCCCACCAGAACCATGCACCGTTGGAGTAGTCACCGGCAGCCTCATGAAGCGGACGCCACAGCACCGGGATACCGGCATTCTGAAGGAGTTTCAGGTAGCCAGCAAGCTTGGCGATATCCTTGTTGATAACCTCGTTTTCCCATGTACCTGCAGTAACTGCATTCTTGGGGTTGAACGAGCGGTCGGCATTGTAGGCAAGGAGCGGATCGCCGTCGGTGATATACACACCTGTCACGGTATAGCCCTGTCCTGACACCACGAAACCGTTGGTCTTGATATCGTCTACGATGGCGCGGTTAGTAATCAGTGAATAATTGTCGCGGATATCGAAATATTCAGTACCGTTCTCGTAACCTGAAGTACCGTCGGGACCGAGTTCGGGCCAACCGTCAGAAAGGCTCTTCAATGAGCCCTGTGCGCGGGTCATGTCGAGATCTTTTACCTTAACAAGTATGCACTGTCCTGACTGAAGGTCGTCAAACACACCGATTTCAGAGGTGTTGCCTTCATCGTCGGTGACGGTCTTCTTCATGTCGGGAGTAAGTTGAAGTGCTTCCCAACTGTCAATCACCATATTTCCTTCCCATACGGTAGAAAGGATATGCTGCTCTGAGCCGGGTACATTCCAGTGCCAGGAGATAGAGGGTATTGAACCGTTATCCCAAGCGGTCTTTACAGGAGTAATGTCTCCATAATCTATCCAGTTTGCCGGAGAAGAAGCAAGATGTCCATAGTCGAATCCCAGAACTGCAGGAGTATGACCTGCTTCAGTGGTAATAAAATCGACATACCTTGTTCCCCATGCCTCATCGCTCATACATCCTGAGAGCTGGGTCTTGCCATAGTTGTCAAGAAGATACTGGAACACCTTCTTTGCCTCGGGGGTGGCGTTGGCGTTGGTGAGGTTCTTGTCAAGCCATTCGGCATTGATACCGGCGTTGGTGTTGAACTTCACGGTCTTAGCCGCAGCCTTTGTCTCGGGACGGTCTTTGATAAATACCGCGCCTTCGGGGATTTCAAGAGTGTACTCGGTAAAGTCAGTCATCTCCGGCAGGGTGAGTATAAGTTCCATACCGTTTTCGGGGTTAACCTTAAGCGACACCAACTGACCGTTAAGCGTCACGGGAACGCCCTCGGCTATGCCTACAAGGTTATTGTAGGCGATAGTCATTGTGGGTGTGAAGGCAGCTCTTACCGACTCGCCTTCAGAGATTGTCTGAGTGCGGACAATCATATCCAGTCCGTCAAGCACCTCATAGGTGTCGTCATCGTCACAGGCGACCATCGAGAAGCCCAGAAGCACAGCCGGAACTATATATTGGAATCTTTTCATTGTCAATTTATTCGAAGGTTATCTTGTTAATTATTAATCCATCTCCTTGTATAACCGCACCAACTACTCCGGATGGCTGATATTTGGGGTCGGTATTCAATCCCCAATAATCGCCGGGAGTGGCAATAATGTGGTCAAGAACTTCCTGCGTCAGTGTTACAGAGAATTTGGTACAGTCAGGGTCATTAATTGCGGGATTACCATCATCCGAAGTCTTGATATAGGCACCACCGACTTCGGGGAAGACAATCTTGTCATTCGCCCATGCTCCATCGTTAAACTGAATCTGTCCCCAACCATCCTGAGTGATATAGAAATGAATCTTTGAACCGGGTTTGGCATCTTTGAAATATTGCATATCAAGACCGAAACGGCCATCGTCACCCCACGTCAGTTTTACCGGAGTCGGGAAAGATACGGCTTCAACCTCAAGAGAATTTTCATACCATAGAGTAAGCTTGTTGAGTACATAGTTTGTACCCGTCATCACAAGACCGCCATCATTTACAAGAGCGTCTTTCATCGCCTGTGTGATTGTCATCTCAGCAACCCCATCGGGGAATTCGGCAAACAGGTCAATATTACCTTCTTTATAACCCATATCGGTGTCAGGAAGAGAAGCCCAGCTACCATTACCAAAACGCATCTGTGCATAATCTGCACCTTCAGCGAATGTGAAGTAAGCCTTAAGCTTCCATCCAACCTCGACGGTAGACCAGTCAAAACCGCCCCATGAGAGATCAGACATACCATTCCATGCAGCCTCAAACATACCTTGCCAGATTACATTCTCAACCTCGGTTGCGGGAATAATATCATAAGTACCATCAAATGATTCGTTACCTGACATAAGTGTAATTGTCGAGCCCTTACCGGCTGAGATGGGAAGATTGATATACAAGGTCTCCCCATTAAGGATGTATTGAACTTCCTGATTGTTAACCTTGACAGCGGTAAGTTTATCACCGTTGGCAATAGTAACCTTCATAATGTTACCAGCTTTCACTTCCTCTTCTTCAGAAGGCCATTCAGTCACGTAAGCGATGGTGGGGAGATCGACGGTAAGCTCGGCTGCGTCAACGGTCTCGCCGCTGAGAAGCACAAACTTGACCATACCGGTTGCTGCGGTGAAAGGCACCTTTATCTTCAGCTCGGTCGCAGTTGCATTCTTAGCCTCGACAGAAGCGCCGCCTTCAAAGATAACCGATGCGATGAGGTCAAGATTCTTGCCGGTGATAGTCAGCTCGGCACCGCCGGGTACTGGAGAAGGAGCGAAAGCTACATTCTCCGGATGAGCAAGCACGATGGGCTGAGTAACCGAAACACCGCTCTTGAGGTTAAGGGTGAGATCGCCCGACCATGCGGTAGCAGGCACGGCAACCTTAACTTCAGTGCTGCTTACCGATGTCGGCTCAACAGCATCGGTCATACCGGGGAATACCACTGATACAACCATATCCATGTTGACACCCTTGATTACAAGTTCTTCAGCTGCACGAAGACCGTCGCCACAGTTAGTGGTCATAGAGGTGGGAACAACCATGCCGATGTTTGCAACGGCAACCATCACGCCTGAACCGGGAACCACGCATACGGCACCGTCAGAAGCGTTGTCAGGGAGATTGAAAGTGAGTTTCTTTCCATCTTCTGAAACCGTGTACTCTACTTCATCCTCGTTAGGCATCACGACCTTGCGCACAAGTTCAAGGTCATTACCATTGATAGTGATAAGATCGCCGGGCTTGGCATTAGTGATGTCTATTGCGGCAGCCACAGAGGGAAGCACCACGTCAAGCTCCAATTCCGACCATATAAGGTTGGGAATCTCGGCAAGAGCGTCAGACACGCCTACAGGACCGCTGACAGCGTTGTCGGGCACGATAACCTTGATAGCCTTGCGGGTGTGCTCGATGAAAGCACCTTCATTGGCGGCATACACGTTGGCGCTGTCAAGACCTTCTACAAACGAGAAGCACACTTCCTTCATAAGGTTGAGATACTCACCGTTGATGGTCACTTCCTGACCCGGCTTAACGCGGGCGGGAGAGAATGTGTTTTCAGCGTCAAGGCTTACAGGCTCAAGGAATGTAATGTCGGTAAGAGTAGTGATCTTGCCGTTGGAGTGATTGAGCACCACCTTGCCGGGGATAGCGGTCTGCGGCACGGTCACACGGATTTCGCGGTCCGACACCACCTTTATATCGGTGATGTCGTCGCAACCGGGAATAGTTACAGAGTTAATCTGGTTCATACCGCTACCGATGAACCGCAGTTCACCGCCACGTGCCACGGGGCACGGACCGAACACCTCAAGCGAGATGCCGCCACGGTTCTGGTTGGTGTCGAAGTCGTCATCGTTACAAGCGGTAAACGACAGCGAGGTCACCAACATCAGGCACATCATCAAGAGTGCCGTATATTTACTGTATTTTTTCATTGTTGATACTCGATTTTGATGGTTATTCATTGATTACCGCACGGATATTGTCAATCTTGATGATAGGCTGACACTCCTTACCGTTGACACCACCGCTCACGACAAACATTGTAAGGCTGGCGAAATCTTCACGCTTTGACGGAGTCTTGCCCGCGCCTGTACCCTTTGCAGTGTAACGGAACTGAGAAATCGGGAGAGTAACGGTAATCCACTTGCCGTCGGTGTGGTATTCACCCTTTTCGGCATTCTGCCACGGACGGTAGAGGTAACGGCCCCAGTCGGTCCAGTCTGATTCGCGATCCTTGAAGGCAGCGTCTACCTCACCGTTGAATGCCCATGCCTGAGCACCGGGGAGAGGATCGCTGATACCGGAGATAGGATTGCTGGACAAAGAGAGCTGGGTAAGACCCTGGAAGCATACCTGCATTGCGCCGGCAGCCCACGGATTAGTGGAAGGAATACACATTTCAAACTTCAACGCCATCTTCTCGGGCTTCGAGAAATCAGCTACATTGTAGAGAGCGGCTCCCTGACCGGAAGTGATATTCTGAGGGGTATCCCATGAACCTGCCCAATACTCGAATGAGAAATTCGAGTCATCCCATCCGCCATCCTCACTCATGATTGCGTCACCGTCGCCAAGCTGCAGATAGTTACCGGCAAATGACCAGTCATCAGTTATGATATCACGTTTATGCCATCCCTGCTGCTGAAGACCTTCATCGAAGTTAAACAGGGTGCCACGGGTATCAAGATAGTGGAACTTGGATGTACCTGAACCGTAACGGGTGGTGAGTTCAATCTCGCCCTCCTCGGTAGCACCTTCAGGAATCACGAACGTAACGGCAGTCTGCTCAATGCTCTTGATTTCGGTGACAGGGATGTCGCCGGGGAACATTATGGCAAGGGGCTTATTGGGATCATCGACAAAATAGTTGCCGTGGAGAGTAACCTCATCGCCGGGCTTCGCATACTCAAATGAGAGCGACAGCAGCGACGGACCGGGCACTAAGACACGGAAATCATACTCAGTCTTGACACCATCCTTGTTGTACATGTATATCTTGTTGGTCTCCACTTCGGGAATACCACGCGGTATATTGACAAGAAGAGTGTGGTCGGTAATATAACTTGTGTTCAGCACAGCCTTCTGGTCGTTGAAATACATCTCGCGGATGGAGGTGAGGTTGTCGCCGACAAGACAGATAAGATTGTCGACGTAAGCCTCGGTAACCAGCGAATCGGGAGCCGATGTCATGCGCACATAGTGTACGGATGGTGTGCCGTCGGTAAGCTCAAACTTATCCGGCTCATCGTCGCAGGATACCATGGAGACACCCATTGCGGCGGCAAATACCGGAAGAAGCCATTTTGTATATTTGAATTTATTCATTGTTCAGTCGGAATTTTATCTATTAGTAAGCATATTCTTGACGCACGTCGCAAGACACGGGATCCTTAAGAAGATTGGGGTTGTAAACCACGTCTTCCGAGGGGAAAGGAAGAGTAAAGCTCTTTTCGGTCACGTTGGGAGCCGCAGTCTTGGTGTCATATCCGGCTTCTCCGGCATTTTCTTTCTTAGCTGCCTCCGAAATATCCCATTTGCCACTCTCGTAATAGTACTTGTAAAGTGCATTTACGTTCCAGTAAGAGTTACGGCGCTGAGAGGTAAGCTCCTTGATGGCGCGCTGAGGGTTGTAGTAAGAAAGACGTACATAGTCATACCAGCGGTCGCCCTCTCCTGCAAGCTCCAGACGGCGCTCTTTCCATACATCGTCCCATGTAACCACAGAAGGCTTGTCATAGTAAGTGGGGATAGCGCGGTGGCGCACCTGATAGTAAGCGTCGATAGCCGAGGCATCGGAAGTAGAACCTGTACCGCCCATCATTGCCTCGGTGTAGATAAGATATACATCGGCGAGACGAAGGATGTGAGTGGCAAGCGCACTGTACATGTTACCTGAAGCTACGCCGGTTGCCTGTACGTGGTCGTAGTTGTTACCGTAGAGATGCTTCACGTTGTAAGCGCCTGTGGGTGACTGCCATTCACCGGGACCACCTTTGCCATATTCGCCATCGTAGCAGAACTGGAGTACGTTGAAGCCGGTGAAACCGTCCTTATCCTTCTTGTCCTGCCAGAAATACTCATACTTGTCGCCCGGAAGCATCATGGTAGCCTTGCGGCGGGTGTCGACATCGGTACGCGAAGAGGGGTCTTCGAGGATATCGATACCGAATGCGTCCTGAAGGTCAACCGACGGACCGCCGTAGCCGCCCCAGCAGTCGCCCCACTCGTCAAAACCTACGGGAGCAAGGTCGCTCTGAAGAGTGTTCTGCTGAGTCCAGGGGTCACGACCTGCCTGCCAACGCCATGCGATGAGCGACTCCTCGTTGGTGTTGTTGGCAAGACGGAATATGTCGGAATAGTTATCGAGCAGCTTGCGACCGGAGTTGTCGATGACATCCTTTGCGTAAGTTGCCGACTTCTTGAGATCCTCGGTGTTGAGAGAGCCTGACAGACCGGCGCGGGTAAGATAAACCTTCGCGAGCAGACCCTCGGCACAGTAATAGTCGATACGTCCGGGAGCGGAAGCAGCCTTGGGAAGGAGTTCCATTGCCTTTTCAAGGGTCATGACAATATATTCATATACATCGGCGCGCTTTACCTTGAACTTGGAGTTGTAGGCACCGTTGAGTTCGTCGGAGATATTGTGGATGATGGGCACATCGCCGAATGAACGCACGAGGTAGAAATAAGCGAGAGCCTTGAACACAAGTGTCTCACCCATGCAAGCCTCGCGGGCTTCCTTTGAGGCGGGGGATGCCTGAAGGTTATTGTAGACTGTCGAGCAGTGGGAGATTACAGCCCAGAGCGAGTATGACATGTTTACAAGGTCCTGGTCGGTACCGTTGATAGTGAATGTCAGGTAAGGAGACGAGCCCCAGTACATATTGCCTGAAAGCACTTCACCGACTTTAATGAATCCGCGCTGGAAATCATACCAGGGGGAGTTGTAAAGGTAATTCACACCCTGATAGCACTGCTCGTCGGTCTGGTAGAAGTTTCCGGCGTTGTAGTTGTCCTCTGCGGGGCGGTCAAGGAAGTCATTACATGACGACATCCCGAACCCGAGCGCGGCAACCACGGCTAAGTATTTGATATCTTTGATTTTCATAAGTTGAATTCTGTTTTTAATAATATTAGAACGAAATGTTTAGACCAAATGAATAAGTAGTCGGTGACGGATAACGACCGTAGTCAAGACCATATACAAGACCTGAAGAATCCTGGGTTGAAGCACCTACTTCAGGATCATAACCTTTATATTTGGTAAACGTATGCAAGTTCTGAATATTGCAGTAAACACGCAGATTTTCAAGATGAAGGCGCTTCAGGAGCGATTTCTTGAATGTGTAACCGAGAGTGATGTTCTTGATGCGCAGATAAGAGCCGTCCTCGATGTAACGGTCGCTGATGCGGTCGTTGTCGTTCGGGTCGTTGAGACGCGCTGCCGGAGTCTTGGTCTGCCAGTTTTTCACGCGGATATTGGTGATGTCGTCATACCAGTTCTGACCTGCGGGATATACCTTGTTGGGATCGATGGGCACGAGCTGTGCGCGGTCACCTACCGAGTTGAGCTGGTTGGTCCAGGTCGACTTCATGCCTGTAAGGTTGATGCCGAGATAGTTCATCACGTCATTTCCATAAGAACCGTTAAGGAAGATTGAGAGGTCGATGTTCTTGTAGCGGAAGGTGTTGGTCCAGCCGAAAGTGAACTTGGGCATCGGTGAGCCGATGACTGTACGGTCGTTGGCATCAATCTTGCCGTCGCCGTTCACATCCTTATACTTGAGGTCACCGACCCATACGGTGTTGCTCTTGTTAAACACGCCGTCGGAGGGGAAGTGGTCGGGTGTCGGTGAGTTCATGATATCGTCGTAGTCGCGGTACACGCCCTCTACCACATATCCGTAGAAATTGTAAAGCGGCTGACCGATTTCCGATACTGAAACCACGTCGCTCCACTGACCGTAGCCTACGAGCTGTGCGTTCTCTGTGCCTGAAAGAGCTTTCAGTTTATTGCGGTTGAACGAAATCTGGAAGCTTGACTCCCATTCAAATTCGCCTACAAACGGGCGACCTGTCACCTCGATTTCAATACCCTTGTTCTGGATTTCACCGGAGTTACCCTTAGGAGCTGCAAGTGCTGAAGAACCGTTACCCTGTGTACCCATGTAAGAGGGAAGCTGCATCGACATAAGCATGTCCTTCGAAGTCTTGATGTAAGCGTCGACAACAAGGTTCAAGCGGTTGTTGAGCATATTGAGGTCGATACCTGCGTTCCACTGTTCCTGTGTCTCCCACTTGATAGCGGGGTTGGCGATGTTGGCGGGACGGTAGCCTGCGCCGAGAGCTGAAGGCATACGGCTCATGGCAACACCCCACGCGTAACCGCCGATGTTGGCGTTACCGGTCTGTCCCCAGCCGAGACGGAGTTTACCATTGTCAATCACTTTGCGTACCGGCTCGAAGAATTTCTCGTTGGAGAAACGCCATGCTGCAGCTACAGAGTGGAAGCCTGCCCAGCGATTCTCGGGACCGAAGTTGGAGCTACCGTCATAACGGTAAGTATAAGTCAAGAGATAACGGTCATCCCAGTTAAGGGTCTCACGGGTAAAGAACGAAGCCATTGCAGAGCTGCCGAATCCGGCGCTGATATTGTAAGAGTTCTTGTTACCGAGAGCGGGGTTGTGAACTTCATCGGAGGGAAGTCCGGAAGCGAAAATGCTTGTATAGTCATAGCTTGACTCCCAGCACTCCTGACCGACCATGGCGGTGTAGTGGAACTTATCCCATGCGGTGCCGTTGTATGACACATAGTTTTTCAACTGCCAGAACCAGCTTGAATTTTTCTGGATGGAACTTTCGTTGCTGCTGCGCACCCAAGAACCGAGGTCAACCATCGGTTTGTAGCGATCAGCTTTCGAAGCGCTGACATCGTAGCCAAATTCGGCATGCCATACAAGATTCTTGATCGGGGTTACATCGAAGAAGATGTTACCGGTCAATTTCTTACGGTGGAGCTTGATGTCGTCAAGCATGGCGAGTGCGATAGGGTTGGGGTTGGTGTAACCTTCGCGCACGATAGAAGAGAAGTTGCCGTCGATATCATAGATAGGAATATCGGGCAGAGTAGTAAGAGAGTAGTTGATGATACCCTGCTCACCGTCGGCAAGCTTGAGGCTTTCATCGGTGTCGGTGTAAGTGGCGCTCAATCCGAGTTTCAACCATGATTTGAGCTGGGCGTCAAGGTTGGCGCGTACAGAGAATCGGCTGAAGTCAGACCCGATAAGCGTACCTTCCTGATTCATGTAAGAACCTGACACATAGTACTGCACTTTCTCGGTACCGCCCTGTGCCGATACCTGATGCTGATTCTGGAGAGCAGTGCGGAAGATGGCATCCTGCCAGTTGGTACCCACACCAAGCACAGACGGGTCGCGATACCAGTCGCTCGGCGAAGAGATGTAACCGTTTGCCGCCATATCATTATAATACTCGGCATATTCACGAAGATTCATCATGTCGAGACGCTTGTTCTGGTGGTTGATAGCAACCATACCGTCGTAGGTGAACTTAGCCTCGCCTGCCTTACCACGCTTGGTGGTGATGAGCACGACACCATTGGAACCCTGCGCACCGTAGACGGCGGTAGCGGAGGCATCCTTAAGAATTTCCATCGACACGATGTCGGCGGGGTTGATGGTAGAAAGCGGAGACACGGTCGACACTTTACCGTTACCGAGGGCGTCACCGAGACCGAAATCGGAACCGGAGTTACCGCCACCCTGTACAATCACACCGTCGATCACGTAAAGAGGCTCGGCGTTAGCGTTGATGGTTGACTGACCGCGCACGCGGATAGAAGACGAAGAACCGGGAGCACCCGATGTAGACATAGCCTGCACACCGGTTGCACGACCTTGTAGCGACTGGTCGAGGTTGGTGATGATTGACCCCTTCAGGTCATCCTCACTCATTGACACGGAAGCACCTGCAAGGTCACTCTTTTTCATGGTACCGTAACCGACAACCACGACCTCGTCGAGCGACACGCCCGATTCTTTCAAGGTAATGGTAAGGTCGGCACGACCGGCGAGCTTGACCTCCTGGGTCTCCATGCCTACATACGACACTACGAGCACTGCGTTAGGAGAAGCGACCTTGATGGAGAAATTACCATCGAAGTCAGTCGCCGTACCTACGGAAGTCCCCTTTTCCATGATGGTGGCGCCGATAGCCGGCTCACCCGATGGCTCGAGGACGACACCCTTAACGGATGTCTGGGCGAACACTCCGATTGACACCGATATAAATAGTGCCAAAAGAAGGGCTCTAATGTTCAAGACTTTTCTTGTCATCATGAGCAATTTTTAAGGTAAGGTTAATGTATTTAGGTTAGAAATTATGTTTTATAATTACTGCACGTGTCGGGCTTATACACCCGTTGCAAAATTAGGCATATCAACAGAGATAAAATAATACAATTTTATCTCTATATTATACTTTGTTGATTAATGATTGTTCAACGGCGGTTTCGTTCAAAAAACGCCCTTATACGCGGATTCCAGTCGTCATAGTCGACTGTGTGACCAAGGTCACGGTAGATTATGAACTCCTTCGGCGAATTGATAAGGTTGTATCCTGAAAAATTAGTGTGGGGAGGACATACGGAATCTTGCAGTCCGACTCCCATGAGCACGGGACACTTGATGCGACGCGCCATGTTCTTCATATCGAAGTAGCTGAGAGTCTTATACATATCAGTGTCGGAAATTCCCGCCTCGGCTGCCGCCTTCTTTACCGGTTCGGCAGGCCAGTGGACTATGTTGAAATAGTCGGGGAAATCTGACAGGAAGGGGATGTAAGGGGCGATTGCCGCTACACGGTCATCGAGTGCAGCCGACACAAGGGTGAATGCACCGCCCTGACTTCCGCCTTCGGCAAAAATATTGTCGCGGTCGGCCTGCGGGAGCTGATAAATAAAGTCAATAGCGCGGACGACATCCATAAATGCGCCACGATAATAATAGGTCTCCGGTGAAGCGATTCCGTAAGCCACCCAGTCGCCATACTTATTGTACTTTTTACCATAACCCTGTCCTCGCGCAAAGGGGATGAAATGTATCCAGTCGGGAGCGTCGTCGGCACCCACACACCATGGGTCGACACCATAGCCGTTATATATAATGTGTACCGGATATTTCCCTTCCTTGACCGGAATGGCGATGTAACCGCTTATGGTGTCACCTCCGAGCGACTTCATCGAGGCGAGATACACGTTGCGCTTCTCACCGCATAGCGAGTCGACTTTCTCAAGGGTATAATCAGGCTCGACAGCGGCAAGCTCTTCAAGTGCATCAGCCCAGAATTGATCAAAATCGGGCTGACTGTCGGGCAACGAGACTATATTCTCAGGCTCATAGCCGAAATTCATGTCAAGAAGCCTTTTGTCGCCGTCAGACACGGAAAGGCGGTAGAAACCGGGCGCGGTGACACCCGGATTGACCTGCAGACGCGCTGTATCGCCGGCGGCAATAGTAACATGGCGGCTCTCCTCCGAGACAGGAGCGTAATTGTCAGTGGTGATGACAATGCGGAGGTCGGCGTCACATGCCGCTCCGGTGGAATCACTTACCTCTACGGTAAGCGACGGGGTCTGAGGCGCAAGCCACCACCATTGGCTGTCGGGAACTGCCGACGCTTTCAGGTTGTGCTCTGTCGCCGAAACTGAAAAGGTTATGAGAAGAAGTGAGATTGCCGAAGCAATAAGGTTAGGTCTGAAAAGGTACACTATCGTATTATTTATTTGGTGCTTATATTACGCGCGATTCGGGAAATTATTGCTAAAGTTTTGTTATCTTTTGCAAAAACTGAGTTAAGACCTTGCTCTTCCTGCGCGGGATCACATACATATTCGTCGCCCGGCTCCCACACGACATGCGCGGGATCGGCATATCCGCCCCATCCCCAGAAGCTGCAGCCGTCGATAAGGTCGCCTTTCTCCACGAGAGAGAATACATATTCATAAAATTTGTCCCTTCCTTCGGTAGGTGTACCGGGAGTGAACGACATCGAGTCACGCGGATAGCCGAATTCCTCCAAAACAAGAGGTTTACGGGCGCGCTTCATCATATCGGAGTGAGGGGTGATATACTCTACCGCCTTTATGCAAGCACTGTCAACTCCCGAGAGCAGGGTTTCCTTCCCTACCCAACCCCAGTTGTAGGGCCACAGATGGAGGATTCCGTAATCGATTTCGGGATAGTTGTGAATCTCTTCCCAAAGCGCGATATCCTGTTCACACCCATGCTTGCCTTCACTGCCTGTCGAAACGAGATGGTTAGGGTCGTTATCCTTTATAATACGCGCAGTGGTGCGTATCCAATCGGCAAACGCGCGCTTCTGGAGGCTGTCTTCCGCAAAGGCGCGCGGCTCGTTTGCCACCTGCCATGCCATTATCGCGGGACTTTCTGCGTAAGGCTTGCCGGTCACGGCGTTGACGCGCGACACAATATTGCGCACATGATTGTAAGAAAGCTGCTTCGCGGAATCGCAGGTGACAAACTGCCTTACATAATCCATATATGCGGACCATCCGTCAACGCTCGGTATCGGTGCCTTCCCTTTTCCAGCCCACTGGAGATAAGCCGAATATCCGCCGCTCCATTCCCAGGCGTTGTTAAGATAAAGCACAGCTTTCATGTCGCGACGCTCAAGTTCCGCCATAAGATAGTCAAGTCCGGCAAGAAGAGTGTCGTTGTACACGCCGGGAGCGGTCTGCAATACAGGACTGATATGAGAGGCAAGCCCCTCATCGCCGTCACCACCCACGAGTATGCGCAGATTGTTTATGCCGTTTTCCTGCAACAGGTCGAGTTCACGTGCCAGACGTTTGCGATCACCGCCGCGCCCTTCCGATGCAAGGATAGGACCGTACCAGAAATTAGTGCCGACGAAGCGATACACGCTGTCGCCTATATAAAATTTGCCGTCGCGCACGGTGACAAAATCACCCTTTGACTCAGCCGTGTTCTTTTTCGCTGACGAACATGCCACTGCAGTCACAGTCGCGCAAAGAGCTATAATCCAGAATATTTTTTTCATGTTTCGAGTATATGTAATTTAAGTTTAGGGGTTAGGGTTTAAGGTTTAGAGAATACCCTTTAACCCCCTAACCTTTTAACCTTATAACCTGCTTGCGCAGCAAGCTTCTAACCCTCAACTTTCGCTTGCGAAAGTTGAATAACTATTTTTCCCAGTTGTCGGTACGGAACGGCACGAGCGGGAGTTCTCGCATACCGTAGATATTGCCGGGCGACCAGTTTTTAAAGCAATAGCGCACGGCGACAATCTTGTCGACCTTGTCGCTCGTAACTTCGACATTGCAGCGGTCGGTGTACACTTGCTTCGCCTGTGCGGGATAAAACACACGGTCTTCCCCTGCAACCTCGAAGCCTTCCATGTCGCGCTCGGGAGAAAATCCGTCGTCGGCATTGCGGAAATGAAGCGTAGCCTTGTTACCGTCGACATCCATCGACACAAATTCGGGCGAATCGCAGGCAATGCCCTTCACATCGTAGTCGCGCACTGCAGCCATATAAGCGAGACGCTCCCCTATCTCAAGTTTTTTCGAAGGGTGAATCTGGAAAGATGTACCGGGTGTCACAAGGTCGACGGTCGACACGATGCCGCTGTTGGGCACTATTTCAACCGCCTTGTGCTGTGACTCGCGAAGCAACGCGCCCAGTGTAGCCTGTTCGTCACCGTAATAGTGGGGAGGCACCTCGACACAGTAAACAGGTATTTCGCCCTGCCCCCATTTTTCGCGCCAATGTTTCATCATGGTAGCGAAACGAGAGGGATAATCGGCATGATGACCTAAATTGCTTTCTCCCTGATTCCAGAGAAATCCCCTGACAGTATAACCCATGAGTGGATGAAGCATGCCATTGTACATCACCATCGGAAGCATATATTCCGGCACCGACGGGTCGGAATCAAGCTGCTTGATATCCAGTTTTTCATCGGGATATTGTTCAAGAATCTCCTTGGGAAGCCATCCTTCGACGCGACTTCCGCCCCAGCTACAGTTGATGATACCTACAGGCACATCTATTATATTATTAAGTTCGCGCGCGAAGAAGTATCCTACCGCACTGAAATCGGGAGCATTTTCAGGCACACATTCCACCCACTCGCCTTTCACGCTGTCGAGGGGCACTTCGGAACGCGTTTTGGGAACCGTAGCAAAACGTATCGCATGTTTATATTTCCCCGACTCGGCTATCGCCTTGTTGGCACCCTCGATTGGCGCTCCCCAGAAACCGCGCAGCGGCATCTCCATGTTGGACTGTCCGGAAGCAAACCACACTTCACCGACAAGCACATTGTCAAGCGTCACTGTCTCGCCGTCGCCGGTTATAGTCACTGTCTGCACATCGTATGATGCCGCCGGAGTAGCTACCTTGACATCCCATCGACCGTTTTTAGCAGCCTTGGCGGTGTATTCCTTCCCGTTCCATCCGGTCACTACCTTGACCGTGGAACCCGGTTTCGCCCAGCCCCACAACGCGGCGTCGCTGTTTTGCTGAAGCATCATATTGCGGTTGACTATATCCGGAAGAGTGAGTGCGCCGGCATTTGCACAGGCTGCCACGGCAATACCGAGCAGTATGTTACGGAGATTGATTTTCATGATTGTATGGTTGATTGATTAACGGTTACGGTTGATATAATACTTTACAAGCACAGCCCACGGCTTAAGGTCGTCGGTAGTCCACTCCTCGCCTTGCGATGAAGCCGACGGACGGAGCATCGAACATGTCTCATCCTTGTCGCTTACCGACCAGCATATCCAGCTGATACCGTTGGCATCAGCGAGATCCATCCACTTTTCCCACGAAGCGGTGTCGATAACACCGTCGCCGGTGTGAACCATAGATGCACATTCAGCCATAAACAGAGGCAGTCCCTTGTCGATGGCATATTGCGCCTGTTCGCGAAGATAATCGGTGTGGGTGGCGGCATAGTAATGGAGCGAGTACACTATATTCTTGTCGGAAGTAATCGGGTCGTCGGCAGCCTCATGCACGTTCTGGTCCCAACGCGGGGTAGGAACAATCACGATCGCCTCCGGTGCATTCTTGCGTATTATCGGAAGAATCTCCTCGGCATAATCCTTTGTTTCCTGCCAACTCACTTCGAGAGGCTCATTCCATATTTCATACATCACATTGGGAAGATGACCGTATTTTTCGCTGACTGTCGAGAAAAACTCCTTGGCAAGCGGGAGGTTATTAGCATGGCTGTGGAAGTCGATAAGCACATAGATACCGTTTTCGACTGCACCCTGCACGATACTGTCGACAAGTGCGTAACCCATTTCAGGCTTCTTGTCAAAAGTATCCTCATCAAGGTCAAGACCTATTGAGGCGCGCACTATGTCAGCACCCCACCCTTTTGCGATTTGAGTCACTGAGCTCCTGTTATAGAAACGCGGCCACATGTTGTGCCAACCGAAGCTGACACCGCGAAGCTGTATCGAATCGCCGTTCTGATCCACGATACGCGAACCGTTGACCTTTAACTGTCCGTGACGCTCCACAAGAGTCTGTCCTACGTTTTCATCTGCCGTGACGGCACTTTCCGACTTTCCCCCACAGGCCACGAACGGGAGAAACGCCGCAAGCAAAATTACTGCTGAAAATAATTTCATGGAATCGAGTAAATATGTTTGACTGGTTGATTAATACTTATATATCACAAATCTAATACTTTTCTGCGAGATAAGAGGCAAAGATTAAGATGAGTGTCAGAATCTGATAAATTAATACTATTTTAGCCGCACTCACACAATGATTTTGTTCTTGCGGTAATTCTCCCTGAACACTTTAGGGGAGCATCCTTTCTTCCGCTTGAATATGCGGTTGAAATTAGACACGTTGTTGAAACCGCACTCATAACATATCTCCACAATCGACATTGTGCTGTCGGCAAGGAGGCGCGATGCGTAACCGAGGCGCAGGTCTATTATATAATCCGAGATAGTTCTGCCTGTCCGCAACTTGAAAAAACGGCTGAAAGCGGTCGGTGTCATTCCTATAAGGTCGGCGAGCGATTGCAGGCGTATCTCCTTATTGTAATTTTTATTGATGTATTCCTCGACCTTGCGCACACGCCGGCTGTCGGACACGGTCGACACATTGGCAAACGAGGAACTTGACAGCATGTGGAAATTTTCTTCAAGCGACAGTTCGTAGAGGATTTCAAGGAGTTTCAACACACGGTAAAATCCCGACTGAAGGCGCGTTATCTCACCGAGACGCGAGTACAGACGCATGATTGCCGGCACTTCAAAAGCGATACCGTTGCGACTACGGTCAAGCATCACCTCAAGACTCTTCATCTGATTTTTTGCCAGCAGGGAGTCGCCGAGCAGATCGGGCGAAAACTGGATGGTCACCTCATGTATATCCTTGCGCTTACATTCGTGCTGCTCCCAGGCATGTTCAAGACCGCCCCCTACTATCGCAAGATCATAATTGCCCAGCACTTCTATGCTGTCGCCTACGAGACGCCGCGCACCTTCGCAGTTTTCCACGAAATTAAGCTCAAACTCGGCGTGACGGTGCAGAGGGTAATCAAAACTCTCCTTGTACCGGTCGACAAGATAGAAGCAGTCTTTTGATGACAGAGGGGTGATTTCGGTTATGACCTTGTTCATGATCTTAGATTATTGATTGATGCAAAATTACAACAATTTCATTTAGATACAAATTTATCATGCTAAAATCAGCACATACGGGAGCACAAAATTGCATATTATATCCAATTATCAACATTTCCACGCTATATGCGTTAAAAATATATACTGATAATGAAATTATAATAATTATAATAATGTAAAGTCATGAGCGGAAAAAACAGTTTTTGGACCTACCTGTTCGTATTGGCGGCAGGAATCGCACTGATATGCTTTCACACCAGGGTCAATATCCTGGAATGGTTGATAATATTTGTTGGCGTGATGTTTGCAATACCCGGACTTATCGGGGTAATTTCCGGCATCAGCCGGAGTGGCAAAGGAAATGGAGTCAATGCCTCGTCGATGATATCATCGATAGGGTCATTAATCATAGGTGTGATTATGATTATCTGGCCCGCGCCTTTTGCAGGAGTGTTCGTCTATGTACTCGCGGCAATCCTTCTCATTGCCGGATTCTGCCAGATATGGATGCTTGCCGTTGACTTCAAGCCCTATTCGATGCCGTTGTGGCTCTACATCCTTCCGGTGTTGATTTTCATAACGGGAGTGGTGATGATATGCTCCCCGTTACGTGACATCGAGTCGGCATTCACCCTTATGGCGGGAATAGCGATGGTGGCAGCTGCCGCCAATGACCTGTTCATATATCTTGCCGCTTACAACTACGTCAAGCCGCGTACAGGAGAAGAAAAGCAACAGGAAAGAATCGACAGGGAATAATCCCCGCCGACAACAAATTCCACGATTACGTCACTCGTCGAGATTGAACCGGCGGGTGACGTAATCGCATATAAGAGCTGCCACATCGGCGGTAGGCATCGAAGATGAATCGATTGTAAGATGATAGGTTTTCGCGTCGCCCCAGGTCTTGTCGGAATAGAAGTTATAATACCCGGCGCGGAGCTTGTTGGTCTTTTCGGCGAGCGCTTTAGCCTGTTCCGGAGTAGTCTTGTCACCACGGCGCATGATTCGCTTCACACATTCCTCGATAGGCGCATGTATGAATACATTGGCGCAACGCGGATGGTCGCGCAACACATAGTCGGCACTTCTACCCACAATCACGCAGGAATGTTTTTCAGCCACGGAATGTATGAAGTCGCTTTGCGCGCGATATAGCGTGTCATCACTGATGGAAGAAGAGCCGGCATATAGCGTATATGGATTGTAACCCATCGTAAAAGAGAAGAGCCCGCTGAAAAATTTCGGAAATTTTTCATCCGACTTCTCAAAAAATTCGGGGCTGACTCCCGCTTTTTTCGCTGCCTCACAAAGAAGTTCCTTGTCATAATAAGCTATGCCAAGCCGCTCGGCAACAAGCTTGCCGATTTCCCTGCCGCCGCTCCCAAACTGGCGGCCGATAGTGATTACATAATTCTTTTCATCCATAATATCGGGTTTAAGACATACAAATATAAGTGTTTTTGATGAAATTTATTATCTTTGCGCCATAACTTTACACCCCAGTATCATGAACGAGGATATAAAAAAAGAACTCGGCAAAGATCCTGACGGACTTTTGACCTACGAGTATATAGCCAATCATATCAATACCATCGATGATATAATCGACGACCTCGTCGACAATATGACAGCCGTTGACCTTACGGGTCAGTTTATTGTCAGCGCGGCACGCTATCTTCATGCCATAGACAAAGAGAAATATGCCGGTCCGATAGCACGGCTGATTACCGCGGCAATTGAAAAAGACCGTGAACGCCGATACATCGGCGATCTTCTTTCCCTTTGGGGAAATGACTATGCGGAACACGCTGAGGAATTAAGCGCCGGTGACGACAATTTCCGACGCATCTATAAACGTCTATATCCTACCGGCATCTGATTGCAAGAATTATTATGTTAAGACTACGAACTATCGGACTTCTGGCTGCGTTAAGCCTCTGGAGCGCGTCATGTTCACATTCACAGACACGCCAATCTTCAACTGAACAAAACAACCTAAACACAACCGAAAACATGACTGAGAACAACAAAAACGATGTGATCGTCAACATTTCCACTACCATGGGCGACATAAAGGTGCTCCTTTACGGTGACACCCCGAAGCATCGCGACAATTTCATCAAGCTTGTAAACGAAGGTTTCTACAACGGGACTCTATTCCATCGAGTAATCAACGAATTCATGGTGCAGGCAGGCGACCCCGAGTCAAAGGGAGCGCCGGCAGGCAAACGCCTCGGCACCGGTGGTCCCGGCTACAATATCGAGGCGGAAATCGTCTATCCGGAGCATTTCCATAAGCGTGGCGCACTTGCCGCCGCCCGTCAAGGCGACAATGTGAACCCGGAACGCAAATCATCCGGTTCACAATTTTATATCGTTACAGGCAAGGCATACTCCGAAGCGCAACTGGCACAGATGGAGAAACAGATGCAGATGATGAAGCAGCAGGAAATATTCAACCGTCTCGCATCGGAACGCCGCGACACAATCATGCAGTTGCGCCGCAACAATGACCATGCCGGCATCCAGAAACTCCAGGAAGAATTGATAGCACTCACCGAGGCGGAAGCGGCTAAAAATCCGGCTAAATTCACCGATGCCCAGAAAAAAGCTTACTCTGAAGCAGGAGGAACGCCTCATCTCGACGGACAATACACAGTATTTGGCGAAGTGCTTGAAGGACTCGACGTGGTGGAAAAAATCGAAAAGGTTCCCACAATGCCGGGCGACCGTCCCAAAGATGATGTAAAGATACTTAACATCACTATTGAAAAATGATTGAGATAAACCGCTTCACGCTCCCCAACGGGTTGCGGATAGTGCATAATCAGGATAGTGCCACTGCCATGGTGGCACTAAACATATTATATAATGTGGGAAGCCGTGACGAAAACCCGCAATCGACCGGCATGGCACATCTTTTCGAGCATCTCATGTTCGGAGGGTCAAAAAACATCCCGGAATTTGACAAAGCTCTCGAAGAAGCCGGTGGCACCAATAATGCATGGACCAACTGCGACTTCACCAATTTCTACGATATCGTGCCCGCTCACAATGTGGAGACAGCGTTCTGGCTGGAAAGCGACCGCATGAACGCGCTTGCTTTCAGCGAACGGTCGCTTGAGGTACAACGTCAGGTTGTGTGCGAGGAGTTCAAACAGGTGTGTCTCAACCAGCCATACGGGGATCTGTTTCACCATCTCTACGCTCTCGCCTACAAGGTGCATCCCTACCGTTACCCCGTCATCGGCAAAGAGCTCTCTCACATTGAGAAAGTCACCATCGACGATGTGAAATCATTCTTTTACCGTCATTACGCGCCCAACAATGCAGTACTTGCCGTGACCGGCAATATCTCGTTTGACGAAACGCGCCGTCTTGCTGAAAAATGGTTTGGCGACATCCCGATGCGCGTCATTCCCCCCCGTGACTACGCCATGGAACCGCTGCAGACCGCCCCGCGCAGGCAACAGATAAGCGGTCGCGTACCGCAGACGGTAATATACAAGGCATATCACATGCCCGGGTATGCCGGCGACAGCTATCCGGCATGCGATGTCATCACTGACTTGCTCTCGGCGGGTCAGTCGTCACGCTTCTATCAACGGTTGTTGATGGACACTGATATGTTTACACGGGTAGATGCTTCCGTCACCGGGACGGAAGACCCGGGTCTGCTTCTTCTCAGTGCCCATCTGCGTGAAAATGTACCGGTAGAAGAAGCAGAGCGCGCAATTACCAAGGGAGCGAGATCACTCATAAATGAGCCGCCGACCGACTGCGAATTGCAACGCGCCCTTAACCGCTTTGAGTCAAACCACACGTTCGGTTGCATGAACTATGTCAACCTTGCCTCTGTTCTCGCCCAAAGCGAAATGAGAGGTCAGGACATCAACAACATCGTGCCCCGCCAACGCACTGTCACGCCCCAAATAATAAGTGAAACCGCTGCGGCAATCCTCGTGCCCGATAACTCGTCAACCCTCATTTACACTCCGGAATAGTGACATTTTTGATTTTTTTGACAATAAATGCCGTCAATTTTCAAAATTATACCTATATTTGAAACCTGATAACATTCCGACAGGGGCAACCGCTGTCAGATGCAAGTATAAAATAATTATATCATAACTATGGAATTGCGTGAACAATCCCAGGCGGAGGAAACCACCGCACAGGATTTAACCTTGAACGAAGAAGCCATGGAGGCTCCTGAACAAATTGAAGAGAATGTAGAAGTTGAGATTACCGGTGAGACTGTCCCTGATCTCGGAAAGGCAATGACCAAAGACGACATTATTGCCGCCCTGGAGACTATCAGCGAAAAAGACGGTGCTGACATCTCTCGCGAGGAAGTCTCGTCGCTCCGACAGCATTTCCACGCAATCCGCAAGAGTGAACTCGCCGCCGAGAAACAGGCTTTCATCGAAAAAGGCAATGAAGAAGCGGCTTTTGCCCCTATGCCCGATGAACTTGAAGACCGTTTCCATCAGCTCACTGAAATTATAAAAGAAAAAAAGGCCCAATATGTAGCCGCCATCGAAGCAGAGCGTAAAGCCAACCTTGAGAAAAAGCTCGCAATAATCGATGAACTCGGCAAAATGGCAGAAGACACCGACAATGTAAACCGTCTGTTCCCGCGCTTCCGCGAACTCACCCAGGAGTTCAAGACGGTAGGCGATGTGCCTCCTACCGACATGACCGATCTTTACCGCAACTATTCTGCCGCTGTCGAGCGTTTCTATGACCAGCTGAAAATCAATAAGGACCTGCGAGATTACGACTTCAAGAAAAATCTTGAGCAGAAGCAGCTCCTCATCGACGAGGCGGAGAAGCTTGCAGAAGAGGAAGATGTAATCATCGCTTTCCGCCGTCTTCAGGAACTTCACGACAAGTGGCGCGAGATAGGCCCCGTTGCAAAAGAAATCCGCGAGGAAATCTGGAACAAGTTCAAGGATGCATCGGCTTCTGTAAACAAGCGTTATCAGACATTTTTTGAGGAGCGCAAGGCACGTGAACGTGAAAACGAAGATAAAAAGACAGCTATCTGCGAACGTGTCGAAGCCCTTGATTTTGACAACGTGAAGAGTTATGCGGCATGGGATCAGCTCACAAAAGAGATTCTTACAGCCCAGGAAGACTGGAAAAAACTCGGATTTGCATCAAAGAAAGTCAACAATCAGCTATTTGCCCGCTTCCGCGAAACTTGTGATAAATTTTTCGCTAAAAAGGCGGAATATTTCAAGACCATGCGCGACACTCATGCAGCAAACCTTGAAAAGAAGACGACACTTTGTGAACGCGCCGAGGCGCTTAAAGAAAGCAACGACTGGAAAAAGACAGCCGATGAGCTGGTAGCATTGCAAAAAGAATGGAAAACGGTAGGTCCTGTCGAGAAAAAGCATAGTGATGCAGTGTGGCAGCGTTTCCAGGCTGCCTGCGACTATTTCTTTGACCGCCGCAAAAAAGCCACATCGGGTGCGCGCAAGACAGAGCAGGCAAATCTCAAGCAAAAGCAAGAAATCATTGCCACACTCAAGGCTATCACCGATGAAACCTCTCGTGAAGAAGCGATAAAGACAGTAAAGGAACTCACAGCAAAATGGCAGACAATAGGTCACGTGCCGTTTAAAGAGAAAGACAAGGTCTATGACGCGTACCGCGCGGTGGTAAACGAGCTGTATGACCGTTTCGACATCAAGGAGACACGTGCGGCAATGGCGAATTTCGCCGACAATATCAACGAAATCTCAGGTGACGAAAACAAACTTTACCGCGAGCGTGAGCGTCTTGTACGCGCTTTTGAACAAAAACGCAATGAATTGAAGACCTATGAAAATAATCTTGGATTCTTCAGCGTTAAATCTAAGAGCGGCAACACTCTCCTTCGCGACATGGAACGCAAGATGCAGCGCATCAAAGAAGACATCGCGACTCTTGAAGAGAAGATAAAGCTGATCGACAGCAAACTGTAATCAGGCAGTCTTTTTATACACAAAGGAGCGCCTCCGCGACGACGTGAGTGCGCTCTTTTGTTAAAACTCAGTCTATATAACCAAATCAGAATATACGGCAAGTGTTAAGGAAAGGGAAATATGGAAAATACCTGCACATCATCGAGAGCCTCCTTGGTTTCGCGGTGGTGAATCTCGCGTTTCTGATTGCCACGCTGTCAGATAAAGAAGTTCTTGGATTCCGATGGAAGGTGACATTGCTCATTGTAAATATATGTTACCTGCCGGTGGTATTTTACCGTTCGCGTTATCCACAGGGCAGAGCTTTACATCTTGACATAATCGCTAAAAACGCTATTGCCGCTGTAGGTATCCATGCACTGTTCTTTTTCTCAATCCTCGCTTTTCTTGATTCGTGGGTCGACAACATGTCGTTTTACCTCTGGTTTTACGGTATCCTTGTCATCCTGCTCCCTCTCGGATGGACCCTCACACGACTATCGCTCAAGCATTTCCGTCGAAATGGCATAAATTCGGCAAACGCTGTTATAATCGGAAGCGGGGAATGTGCCATACGCCTCCGCGACGCCATGCGCTCCGACCCCGGTTACGGTTACAGATTCATGGGATTTTTCGACAATGACACATCCAACGCCGAAATGCTCGGTGATGAGTTCCGTGGCACAATCGACACTCTCGAAGAGTTTATGAACCTTGAACCTGTCAATGAAGTCTACTACACCCTTTCGGGAGAAGACCACGAGACATTGCGGCGATGTGTGGGATATGCCGATAAACATGTCGCGCAATTCTACTATGTACCTCAGCTAAGCCAGTATGTAAGCCGTGTAAGCGAACTGTCAAACATCGGCAAAGTACCTATCCTCAACATCCGTGAGAATCCGCTGAAACGTATCTCCAACCGCTACCTGAAGCGCGCTTTCGACCTGATTTTCTCATCGACATTCCTGTTGCTGTCGCCTATTATATTTGTACCGATTGCAATCGCCATCAAAATCTCGTCACCCGGTCCCGTATTCTTCAAGCAGAAACGCACGGGGTATCTTGGCAAAGACTTCAACTGCCTTAAATTCCGCACCATGCAGGTCAACAAGACAAGCGACACACAACAGGCTGTCCGTCAGGACCCGCGAGTGACAAAAGTTGGCAATTTCCTGCGCCGTACCAGCCTTGACGAACTTCCCCAGTTTATAAACGTATGGCTCGGCGACATGTCGGTCGTAGGACCGCGCCCGCACATGATAAAGCACACAGCCGACTACAGTAAGCTGATTGACAAATATATGCTGCGCCATCTTATCAAGCCGGGCATAACCGGATGGGCGCAGATAAACGGCTTCCGCGGGCAGACTGAAGAATTGTGGCAGATGGAGAAACGTGTCGAGCACGATGTGTGGTATATCGAAAACTGGAACTTCTTCCTCGACATAAAAATAATAATCCTTACCGCGATTGGAATGTTCCGCGGTGACGACAACGCATTCTGATTCTCACATGCCCCAACCCGACATAACACAACAGGCAAAGGCATTACTTAGCCGATTCTATGGCTATCGCGATTTCCGCCCCGGGCAACTCGATATAATAAAGTCGATAATGTCGGGTCGCGACACTCTTGTGCTTATGCCTACGGGAGGAGGAAAATCAATATGCTATCAGATTCCCGCCATGCTCGGCGAAGGCTGCACGATTGTAATATCACCGCTCATCTCACTCATGAAAGACCAGGTGAGCGGATTGAACGCCAACGGTATTCCCGCCGCTGCTATCAATAGTAACAATGCGGAGATTGATAACCAGAACGCGATGCGCGAGGCAATGCGGGGCAAGATAAAACTGTTGTACATGTCGCCTGAAAGGCTCATGCTTGAAATGGAACATGTCGATTTCCGCGGCTGGGTCGACCTTTTCGCAATCGACGAGGCGCACTGTATCTCGCAGTGGGGACATGATTTCCGACCTGAATACGCAGCACTCGGGTTGATAAAGAAACGCATGGGCAAGATTCCGGTCATGGCTCTAACCGCCACCGCCGACAAACTGACCCGTGACGACATTGCCCGTCAGCTTTCGCTGGTCAACCCGTATATCTACATCTCATCATTTGACCGCCCCAACCTCTCGTTGCGTGTCATGCCTGCTCCTCCCAAAAGCAAAAAAGTGGCATATATCACCCGCTTGATTGACCGCTACCCCGATGACTCGGGCATCGTCTACACTCTCAGCCGCAAAGGCGCGGAGACAATCAACGCCGAGCTGCAGCTAAAAGGCTATAAAAGCACTGTCTATCATGCAGGACTTTCTGCCGCAGAGCGCGACCATGCCCAGGAGATGTTTATCAACGGGGAAGTGCAGGCGGTATGTGCCACCGTAGCGTTCGGCATGGGCATCGACAAGAGCAACATCCGCTGGGTGGTACACTCAAATATGCCGCGCAACATCGAAAGCTATTATCAGGAGATAGGCAGAGCTGGGCGTGACGGTCTGAAAGCCGAGACCACACTCTTTTACTCATATGCCGATGTTGCCACACTCCAAAGCTTTATAGACGAGTCGGGACAACAGGAGATAAACTCCGAGAAACTGAAGCGCATGATCGACTATTGCGAGAGTCAGATATGCCGCCGACGAATGCTGTTGAGCTATTTCAACGAAGTGCTTGACCACGACTGCCGCAACTGCGATGTGTGCCTGTCACCGCCGGAGCGGTTTGACGGGTCTGTACCAGCACAAATGGCACTAAGCGCCCTCATCCGCACCGGAGAAAAAGCCGGGAAACAGATGATAATCGACATTCTCCGTGGCTCGGCACGTGCCGAACTGATAAAACTCGGTTATGACAAAATCAAGACCTACGGAGTCGGAAGAATGATTTCCTACGCCGAATGGAACGAATATATAACACAGCTTATACAGCTCGGCGCCATCGACATCGCATACGATGAAGCGAGTCACCTCAAAGTCACTCCCTACGGACAAAGGATACTCAAAGGCGAAGTTCACGTAATGCTTGCCCGTCACGAAAAAGAAATCACTGAAAAGAAGTCATCGAAAAAGAAGACCGGAATACCCGCCAATCCCGCCGAGCGGCTTTTCAGCGAGCTAAAAGCCTTGCGCAAGGATATCGCCGCGCGCGAAGGTATCGCGCCATACCTCGTGTTTACCGACAAGACACTTCTTGACATGGTGAGACTCCGCCCGGTCACCATGAGCGACTTCATGCTTGTAGAAGGTGTCGGCGAACGTAAATGCGTTAAATACTGGGCTTCTTTCACTTCTCTCATCAAAAAGTTCATCTGATTCATGTCACATCCTCTCGACATATTACGGAATATTTTCAATCTGTCGCCCGATCTCATAGAAAAACTCAACGGCAAGATTAAAGAAATGCACATGCCGAAAGGGTCCACCATTGACGGTAATAAAAACATCCAGCAGAACACATATTATATAAGTCATGGCGCCGCTCGCGCCTACTACACAAAAGATGGCAAGGAACATACCATGTCATTTGCCTTCGACGACGAATACCTGATGACCCACGTCGTATTGAACTCCATAGACATCCCGCTTTCTATCAAGTTCATGGAAGATTCTTACATATTCGCCATCCCTATACGTTCGCTGAGCCGCGAGATGAAACAGAATGCCGATGCAAATATGCTCGAAGCATCCATGTTGCTCAATTCCACACTCACCGTCTACAATACTTACCTTGAAGAACGCATATTCACTTTGCAGTGCATGGATGCGACTGAACGCTATGCCTGGGCGCTGAAACGCTACCCGCGGCTGCTCGAATATGCCACGGTTACACAGATTGCATCGTTTCTCGGAGTAACACGCGAGACCCTTTACCGTATCCGCTCAGGAAAATATTAGACCAACGGCTGCAATATATGTTAACAGCAAGGGTCTAAAATGCTTAAAATGATTTAATAATGCTTAATTTGAGGCAAGAATATGACATATATCATATTCTATACCATTATCTGTATCTAACTTTGCACTAATTTTTATAGTAGTTTACAATTCAATAGGGAAAAGATAAGACATAAACAAATGAAAAGTATGAAATTTAATGCAGCAAAGACAGCCGGAATGGCTCTCGCAACCGCAACAGTGTTATGTGTGACCGCATGCGGCGGTCAACAGCAGCAGGCTCAGGCTCCCACGCCTGAAATAGCAACAATGACTGTCGATTATGGAAATTCCAATCTTGAAAGTGCTTATCCCGCTACAATCAAAGGGCGTACCGACATTGACATCCGCCCGCAGGTAACCGGATTTATCACAAAAGTGCATGTGGATGAAGGGCAGCAGGTAAAAAAGGGACAGGTTCTCTTCACTCTTGACCAGGTACAGTTCCAGGCAGCTGTCGACCAGGCTCTTGCAGCAGTAAAAGTTGCCGAGACAGGCGTACAGACCGCACAGCTCACCGCTGATAACAAACGCACTCTTTTTGACAAAAACATCATAAGCGAATATGAATGGCAGATGGCGGCAAACTCCCTCGCGCAGGCAAAGGCGCAGCTCGCACAGGCTCAAGCAAACCTCGTGAATGCCCGCAAGAACCTTGCCTACACCACTGTCACAGCACCAAGCGACGGTGTAGTCGGCACCATTCCCAACCGTGAAGGCTCACTTGCTTCACCCTCTTCGGCACAGCCGCTCACCACTGTAAGCGACAATTCGGAGGTTTATGCCTATTTCTCGCTCAATGAAAAAGATATCCTTGACCTCACTGAAAACGGAGCAAAATCACTTAATGCAAGCATCAGCCAGATGCCGGAGGTGACACTTCGCCTTGCCAACGGCGAGATTTATCCGGAAAAGGGCAAAGTCGCCACAGTGTCGGGTGTCATTGACAATTCAACCGGTGCGGCAACTGTACGTGCCCTCTTCGACAACAAGAGCGGGATGCTTCGCAGCGGTTCCACCGGACAAGTTCTTATTCCCAATAATTTCGAGCATGTAATCGTAATACCGCAGGGTGCCACCAACGAACTTCAGAATATCCGTTTCGCATACGTGGTAAACGACAGCAACAAAGTTGTCGCCACTCCTATACAGGTATCGGAAATCAGCGATGGCAAAAACTTCATCGTGACATCCGGTCTCCAGCCCGGTCAGCGCATCGCAGTCGAGGGTATCGGAACAAAAGTACGCGACGGTATAGTCGTTGTTCCAGTTGATGCAGCCGCCCAGCAGCAGGCTCAACCCCAGGATGCTCAGCAGAAGTAATCGCGCTGAGTGCTATTTCACAACAAAAGTTATTATAACTACCATTCTGACATGAAATTAGATACTTTTATTAACCGTCCTGTGCTATCGACGGTTATCTCAATCTTTATCGTGTTGCTGGGTATAATAGGATTAACTTCACTTCCTATCACCCAATATCCCGACCTCGCGCCGCCAACCATCCGTGTGTCGACCACCTATACCGGTGCCAACGCCCAGGCGGTGCTCAACTCCGTTATCGCTCCTCTTGAAGAGTCTATCAACGGTGCCGAGGGTATGACTTACATGGAGTCGACCGCGACCAACACCGGCTCCGCCGACATCACCGTATATTTCAAGCAGGGATTTAATGCCGACATGGCGGCAGTCGATGTACAGAACCGTGTCGCAAAGGCATCCAACCTGTTGCCTGCCGAGGTAACCCAGGTAGGTGTGCAGACCCAGAAACGCCAGACTTCCATGCTTATGGGTGTGTCACTCTATTGCGATAACGGCGAATATGACCAGACGTTCATCGACAACTACATGAAAATAAATGTCATCCCTCAGTTGCAGCGTGTCAACGGTGTAGGTGATGTGATGTCGTTCGGTGCCGATTACTCCATGCGTGTGTGGCTGAAACCCGACGTAATGGCGCAGTACAACCTTATGCCGTCAGACATTTCGGCAGCTTTGCGCGAGCAAAACGTCGAGGCCGCACCGGGTTCTTTCGGTGAGCAGGGCGACCAATCGTTCCAGTACACAATCAAATATAAAGGCCGTCTCACTACTCCCGAGGAATTCGGCAATATTGTCGTAAGCGCCAAATCCAACGGTCAGGTTCTTTACCTCAAAGATGTCGCCGACGTCGAACTTGGTAAAGTCACCTACGGTTTCAGCAACGGTCTTAACGGATATCCCGCGACTTCCGCGATGGTATTCCAGACAGCCGGGTCTAACGCGACTCAGATTATCAAGGACTGCGAGAAGGAAATCGACCTTCTTTCCAAAGATCTGCCAAACGGTCTGAAATTCGCTATCCCGATGAACAACAACGACTTCCTTGAGGCTTCAATCCATGAGGTTATCAAGACCCTCATCGAGGCGTTTATCCTCGTGTTCTTCGTGACCTACATCTTCCTCCAGGATTTCCGCTCCACAATCATTCCGGCAATCGCCATCCCGGTGGCTCTTATCGGTACATTCTTCATCATGAAGCTTATCGGCTTCTCCATCAACCTTATCACCCTTTCAGCTCTCGTGCTTGCAATCGCGATTGTGGTCGACGACGCCATAGTGGTCGTCGAGGCGGTTCACGCCAAGCTCGATGTAGGCTACAAGAATGCCCGCAAGGCATCTATCGACGCGATGAACGAGATAGGCGGCGCCATCATCTCGATTACCCTTGTCATGATGCTCGTGTTTATCCCGGTATCATTCATGCCGGGTACATCAGGTGTGTTCTACCAGCAGTTCGGTCTTACCATGGCAATAGCCATCGGTCTGTCGGCTCTTAACGCGCTTACACTCTCACCCGCGCTCTGTGCCGTGTTCCTGAAAGCCCACGACAGCGACGCTTCATTGAAAGAGCGCATGGGCGACGCCTATTCCGAAGCGGCAAAAACGATGAAGAAGCGCTACTCTTCGGCATGGAAGCTCAACCTTCCGCCGATTGTAACCTTCGCATTCCTCGTTGCCACTATCACTTTCATGGTACTCGGCTGGTATCAGTTTGCTGTAATCTGGAAGCTCGTGATAGCTGTCGTTTGTGCAATCATCACTATAATGGGTATTTTCAGCGACCGCTTTAAGGCAGGTTTTGAATCTACCTATGCATCAGTGTTGAAATTTTACAATAAGCTCACCAAGTTCTTCATCAACCACAAGATTACTTCATTCAGCATCGTCGCCGCATCAATCGCGGTGCTCGTATGGCTTATGTCTGTCACTCCTACAACCCTCGTGCCCGATGAAGATACCGGTTATCTTTTTGTGATGCTCGACATGCCTCCGGGCACATCACAGGAGCGCACCAGTGCGGTCCTCGACAAAATGGATGAAGCCATTCTTGCAATTCCCGGAGTCAAGTACACCCAGAAAATCATGGGTTACAGCTTCCTTGCCGGACAGGGTAACACTTACGGTACGTTCATCATCAAGCTTGACGACTGGTCGGAGCGTGATGCAAGCCGCAGCAATCAGGCGATACTCGCCCAGATTTACGGTGTGACTTCGTCAATAAAAGACGGTCGAATAGTGGCTTTCGCGCCGCCTATGATTACCGGTTATTCGCTCACCAACGGTTTCGACCTCAAGATGCAGGACAAGACCGGCGGTTCCATCGAGGAATTCTATAAAATAGTACAAAACTTCCTTGGAACACTTATGCAACAGCCCGAGGTGCAGATGGCATATTCAACATTTAACCCGACCTTCCCGCAGTATATGGTCGACATCGATGCTGCAAAAGCGAAGCAGGCAGGTATCAGCCCCTCTACCATTCTCTCCACGCTGCAGGGTTACTATGGCGGTATGTACGTGTCCAACTTCAACCGTTTCGGAAAGATTTACCGTGTGATGATGCAGGCATCGCCTGAGTCACGCGTGTCTCCCGAGACCCTTGCAAGCATCAAGATCAGAAATGGCGCGGAGATGGCATCACTCTCCAACTTCGTCACACTCAAGAAAGTTTATGGTCCTGACTTGCTGAACCGCTTCAACATGTTTGCATCAATTTCCGTTACCGGTCAGCCCGCGCCCGGATATACCTCCGGTGACTGTCTTGCAGCCGTGGAGCGCGTAGCCGCACAAACCCTCCCGCAGGGATTCGGATATGAGTACTCCGGTATGACACGTGAGGAGGCAAACACATCGAGCTACGCCACAGCGATGATATTCGGCTTGTGTCTGCTCTTCGTCTACCTTCTTCTGTCAGCACAGTATGAGAGCTACATCATCCCCTGGGCGGTTATCCTCTCTATACCGTTCGGTCTTATGGGCTCGTTTGTATTCGCCATCATCGACGGTATCTCCAACAACGTGTACCTGCAGATTGCGCTCATCATGCTTATCGGTCTTCTTGCCAAGAACGCCATCCTTATCGTTGAGTTCGCGCTTGAACGCCGCCGTACCGGCATGTCGATTGTCAATGCGGCAATCCAGGGTGCCTCGGCTCGTCTGCGACCGATTCTCATGACTTCGCTTGCTCTTGTCATCGGTCTTCTCCCGATGATGTTTGCCCATGGCGTAGGTGCCAACGGTAACCGTGCGCTCGGTACGGGTGCCATCGGCGGTATGCTTATCGGTATGGTGCTCCAGGTATTGATTGTACCTGCTCTCTTCGTGGCATTCCAGTACATCCAGGAAAAGATATCACCGCTCCGTTGGGAAGACACCGACAATACCGGTCTGCAATCCGAGATTGAACAATACTCACGTTAATCATAATCGAACTCAATATGTCACTAAATAAAATTTCACGCGTGGCAATCCTTGGTGTAAGTGTAGCGGCTTTTTCAAGCTGCCACATTTACAACAAGTTTGACATGCCGACCGACACACCTATAACCGCAGAATATGCCGAGGCACGCGATGCCGCCATCGACAGCGCAGCCTATGGAAACCTCCGGTGGCAGGAAGTATTCACCGACCCGTTCCTCGCCGAGCTTATCGACCGTGCCCTTGTCAACAACAAGGACCTCAACAACGCCAAGCTGAATGTCGACATGGCACACGCCCAGCTCAAAGGCGCGCGTCTGAGCTATCTCCCATCCGTGACTCTGGCTCCTAACGGTGCCGGCGCGTCATACGACCACTCAAGGATAAGCTGGACCTATCAGATACCGGTTGCCGTAAGCTGGGAAATCGACCTCTTCGGCAAATTGCTTAACGCCGACCGCAAGGCAAAGGCGTCGCTCCTCCAGAGTCAGGCTTACGAGCAGGCTGTACGCTCGCAGATTATAGGCGGCGTGGCAAACTGCTACTATACCATCGCCATGCTTGAGAAGCAGCTTGAGATAAGCCGTCAGACAGCCGCTTCGTGGGCAGAAAGCGTCGAGGTCATGAAAAATCTTAAACTTGCCGGTAGAGTGAACGAAAGTGCCGTAGTACAGAGCACAGCCAACTACTACAGCATACTCGGCTCGATAACCGACCTCGAAGTATCGCTTCATGAGGCAAACAATACCATGTCGCTACTCATGAACGAGATGCCCCATACCTGGGACATCCCCGCCGATGCCACATTCTCTACCCCGACAATACTCCGCGAGGGCATTCCAATGAAGGAACTTGCCTCTCGCCCCGATGTGCGCGCAGCAGAGCAGAGCCTTGCCGCCGCCTACTACACGACCAACCAGGCACGTGCGGCGTTCTATCCCGGCATTACCATTTCCTCCAACGGCGGATTCACCAACCTTCTCGGCTCGTTTATCTCCAATCCCGGAAAATGGTTTATTCAACTCGCCGGGCAGCTGACACAACCCATATTCGCCCGAGGACAGCTCATTGCCAACCTCGAAGCCACAAAAGCACAGCAACAGCAGGCGATGAACAATTTCGAGTACACTCTTCTGAGTGCGTCAGCCGAAGTCAGCGACGCCCTGATGCTATACACGAAAAGTGAAGAAAAATCAGGTTTGCTTGAAAAGCAGGTAGAAAATCTGGAAAAAACAGTGGAATATACGAAAGAATTGCTATCTTTGAACGGCTCATCTACATATCTGGAAGTATTGACCGCTCAGCAGGGACTTCTTTCCGCTCAGATTTCACAGGTTGCCTGCGAGAACGCGAAAGCACGTGCTGCAATCAATCTCTACCAGTCACTTGGAGGTGGGCGTTAATACCTGTCTAACACTAAAACAATAACACTATGATTAGTCCGTTATCGTATGTTGACCCTGCCGCCAAAATCGGCAACAGCGTCACAATCCATCCTTTTGCCTACATCGATGCTGATGTCGAGATAGGCGACGACTGCGAGATAATGCCTCATGCCAGCATAATCCGTGGTACAAAAATCGGTAAACACAACAAGATATACCAAGGAGCGATTATCGGTGCCGACCCGCAGGATTTCCGTTGGAAAGGTGAAAAGACCTACTGTACCATAGGCGACAACAACATCATACGCGAGTATGTAATCATCAACCGTGGCATACGCAGCACCGGCGCAACTGTCATCGGCGATGATTGCTTCATCGCGGCAGAAACCCATATCGGTCATGACTGCCACATCAAGGGCAGGACAGTGCTGGGTAACGGCGTCATGATAGCAGGCGACTGCACGATAGGTCAATGCACCATCATGTCATCCAATTCCATGCTCCACGAGCGCAGCGAAGTAGGCGACTGGGTGCTTGTCAAAGGTGGCTGCCGTATAATGGGCAATGTGCCCCCCTATGTGGTAATCGCTCACAATCCCGCGTCATACTACGGTATCAACGCGGTAATCATGCGCAAGCACGGTTTTACCGAAGACCAGATTGACGATGTAGCAAAGAGCTATCGCCACGTATACCAGTGCGGCACATCGGTGTTCAATGCGCTCCGCCGTATTGAGGCTGATGTCGACCCGAGCGATATCCGCGACAATATCGTTGACTTCATCCGCAACCATGACATGAAGATTGTGGCAATTCCCAAAGAACTGGAATAACAAATTGCAATAATTTATCTTAACCGGCAGCCTTGCGAGAACAGAGACTCGCAAGGCTGCTTGTTTTATTGGCGCAGATGATTTATCTTTGTATCATTGAGTAATCGTATATCAAAATGGACTCCAATCGAAAGCTGCTTCTGATAATCAATCCCGTGTCCGGCATCGGTAGTAAAGATGCGATAGAGGCACTCGTACATACACGCCTTGAACCTCTCGGCTACAAGATATCGACCGCCTACACCTGTGCCAGGGGCGATGCGACCAGGCTTGCCCGAAAAGCTGTAAGCGAAGGGTTTTACGGGGTTATCGCCGTGGGAGGCGACGGCACAGTCAACGAAAGCGCGATTGCGCTTTGCGACACTGACACCGCGCTCGGCATAATACCTTGCGGGTCAGGCAACGGGCTGGCACGTCATCTCGGAATACCTCTCGACCCTCAGCTTGCCATCGACATAATAGCCGAAGACAATCTGTTGAAAAGCGATTACGGGTCGGTTAACGGCCGACATTTTTTCTGCACCTTCGGAGTAGGTTTTGACGCTGCCGTCAGCAGCAATTTCGCGCGGCAACGTAAAAGAGGGAAACTGACCTATCTGAAAAGTGCCATCTCTGAATATATCAAGTACCACCCGCAGGTATATACAGTGAGCGCCAACGGCAAGGTCCTTACCGAAAAGGCGTTTCTGATAGCCTGCTGCAACGCGTCGCAATACGGCAACAACGCTTACATAGCTCCCCATGCCAGCCTTACCGACGGATTGCTCGACATTACCATAATACACGCCGGCACACCTCTTGACGAGGCAATGGTAGGCGTAGACCTGTTTACAGGCTATATCAATTCCAACACGCTCATACACACATTCCGCGCCCCCGCGGCTGTAATCTACCGCCAGGAAGAAGGTCCGGCTCATCTCGACGGCGAGCCATTCCACATGGAAGACACGATGGACATTAAGTGTCACCCCAATTCTCTCAAGATTTTTGCTCCTTCACGCGAAATAAAGTTCCGCCCAATCATCACTCCTATAGAGAATATGCTGCGCGAGCTTTCCACTACCATGACACGTGTCCTGGGCAGAAAATAGTTGGGTAATTGTGTTTAAAAACATACAATAACAATGATACAACTGTATTCAAAACATTTTTTTGATATTTTTTGGAATCCACAAAAAAAATCAGTAAAATTGTAGCGGTATATATATTTCAACAAATCAAAAACACTAACATACCATACAATGAGTTATCTTAAATTTGATAAAAACCTCATGATTAATCTCGAGCAGTCTCTTTCCAAAGAGATGCTTCGGACAAATCAGGCCGGTGCTTACCATTGCTCATCAATCGTAGGGTGCAACACACGAAAACAGCATGGACTCCTTGTGATTCCGATTCCGGAGATGGACAACAAGTCATTCGTGATGCTGTCGTCGCTTGATGAGACCGTGATTCAGCACGGTGCGCCGTTCAACCTCGGGCTTCACCGCTATTCAGGAGGAGTCTACAGCCCTAACGGACACAAGTACATTCGTGAATATGACTGCGAAAGTGTGCCGCGTACCACCTATCGCGTGGGTGGAGTAATCCTCACCAAGGAAATGGTGTTTATATCACAGGAGAACCGTATCCTTATACGCTACACTCTTGTTGACGCACATTCGGCTACCACCCTCCAGTTCCGTCCGTTCCTCGCTTTCCGCGAAACCAACCAGCTTGTCGTGCAGAACGACCGCCTCAACCAGAACTATAACGAAATCAAGAACGGCGTATCATTCTGCCTCTATGACGGATTCCCCACCCTATACATGCAGTTCAGCCACAAGCCGACCTGGGTACAGAATCCTAACTGGTACAACGGTATCGAATATGTAAAAGACCTTGAACGCGGCATCCCCTACACTGAAGACCTCTGGGTACCCGGCTATTTTGAGATACCGATAAAAAAAGGCGAGTCGATTATATTCTCGGCAGGCGTGGAAGAGATGTCACCCCGCTCTATGGCTAAACTCTATGAAACGGAGGTGGCAAGCCGCACATGTCGCACAAGTTTCTACAACTGCCTGAAAAATGCTGCAAAGCAATTCTATATAAAGGATCAGGACGGCGAATTTATAATCTCGGGATACCCCTGGGGACAGATTCGTGCCCGCGACACATTCATCGCCCTTCCTGGCACCACGCTCGCCATAAATCACACCGAAGATTTCCACGACATAATGTCGACCGCGGCAAAAGCGCTCGACAACTATATCGAAAACGAGCTGCTTGACACCCGCATCCACGGCATTGACCTTCCCGATGTGCCGCTTTGGGCGATATGGAGCATCCAGCAATATGCCAAGAATCTCGGATTTGATGCCGCACGTGAACGCTACATGCCTTTCATAGCCAAAATTCTCAACTGGATTATCGCAGGAGGTCACGCCAACCTGCAGGTTGAAACCAGCGGACTGGTCGGCACCACCGGCACCAATACACCCGTATCATGGATGAATGTCACCTCTAACGGATGGCCCTTAATTCCACGTTCCGGACTGCTTGTCGAGTTTAACGCGCTATGGTACAACGCGCTCATGTTTGCCTACAACCTCTCAGAAGGCGACGAGACCTACGCAAAAAACCGTGAAACATGGCTCACGATTGCCGAGCAGGCAAAGCCCGCGTTTATCGAGACCTTCCTCAACGATTACGGTTATCTTTACGATTATGTCAACGGCCATCACGCCGATCTTGCAGTAAGGCCAAATATGGCGATTGCAATCGGTCTTGACTACTCTCCCCTTGATCGCCGTCAGCGCAAGGGAGTGCTTGATGTGGTGACCCGTGAGCTTCTCACTCCAAAGGGACTCCGCACCCTGTCGCCGAAGAGCTATGGCTATCAGCCTTTCTACGTAGGCTCGCCCGAAGAGCGTGAACGCGCCTACCACAACGGGCCCGCGCGCCCATGGCTCATGGGCATGTATGCCGACGCCTACATAAAGGTATTCGGCATGAGCGGCATAAGCTACATAGACCGTATGCTTATCGGCTTCGAGGATGAGATGAGCCAGAACTGTATCGGCACAATTTCGCAGCTTTACGACGGCAACCCGCCGTTTACCGGAAGAGGAGCCATCTCACAGGCTACCAATGTGGCTGAAGTTCTGCGCACATTACGTAATCTAAAAAATTAAACGTGTAAATTCATTACCATGAAAGCGTTAATGTTCGGGTGGGAATTCCCGCCTCATATTCTCGGCGGACTCGGCACCGCCAGCTACGGTCTCACAAAAGGCATGTGGGAATGTGGCAACATGGACATCACTTTTGTGATACCCAAGCCGTTTGGAGATGAAGACAAGAGTTTTGCAAAAATCATAGGTGCGTCACAGGTCCCTGTGGCATGGCGTGACGTAAGCCGCGAATATGTGGAAAGCCGCATAGGCAACGTCATGAACCCTGACGAGTATTTCCGTCTGCGCGACCATATCTATGCCGACTTCAACTACATGCGCCTGAATGATCTCGGATGCATCGAGTTCTCCGGCAGATATCCCGACAATCTCCTGGAAGAAATCAACAATTACTCGATTTGCGCCGGCGTGATAGCCCGCACTGAGGAATTCGACGTGATTCACTCCCACGACTGGCTCACCTACCCTGCCGGCATCCATGCCAAGCAGGTCACAGGCAAGCCCCTCGTGATTCATGTACACGCCACTGACTTTGACCGTTCACGCGGCAATGTGAATCCGACGGTCTACAATATCGAGCGCGACGGCATGATTCATGCCGACCATATCATAACCGTAAGTAACCTTACGCGAAACACAGTCATCGACAAGTATGGCATCGACCCGGCAAAAGTCACCACCGTGCACAACGCCGTGACCCCGCTGAGTGAGGAACTGCTCAATGTCAATCCCCCCCGTGCTAAAGAGAAAGTCGTGACATTCCTCGGCCGTATCACCATGCAGAAAGGACCGGAATATTTTGTCGAGGCTGCCGCACGTGTGTTGAAAAACAACCGTAACGTACGATTCGTGATGGCAGGCAGCGGCGACATGATGGAAAAGATGATTACCCTGGCAGCGGAGCGCGGCATAGCCGACCGCTTCCATTTCCCGGGATTCCAGAAAGGCAAACAGGTATATGAAATGCTTAAGGCAAGCGATGTCTACGTGATGCCTTCGGTATCGGAGCCGTTCGGCATATCACCGCTTGAGGCGATGCAGATGGGAGTGCCCTCAATCATCTCCAAGCAGAGCGGATGTGCCGAGATTCTCACCAACGTAATAAAGACCGACTACTGGGATATCGATGCGATGGCTGATGCCATCTACTCTATTGTCACCTATCCCGCCATGCACGCACAGCTGCAGGAAGACGGGCTGAAAGAGGTCAACCAGATTACCTGGGACAAGGCAGGAGCAAAAGTTATCGACATTTACAATAAAGTGCTCCACAGAAATTAATCAAACACGAAAAAATAACTATCAAATAAACCAAGCTCATGAAAGCTATCTGTTTTTATTTCCAGATTCATCAACCGTTCCGCCTCAAAAGATACCGCTTCTTTGACATAGGTAACGACCATTACTACTACGATGACTTTGCCAATGACGACATAATCACACGCATCGCCCACCGCAGTTATATACCCGCGGCAGAAACTCTTCTCCGCATGATTGAAAATTCCGACGGTAAGTTCCGTTGTGCATTCTCCATCACCGGCACCGCATTGGAACAGTGCGAACAGTATGTGCCTGAGTTTATAGATATCCTCAAGAAGCTTGCCGATACAGGCAAGGTGGAATTCCTCGCGGAGACCTACGCCCACTCCCTGTCATCGCTTGTCGACCCTGAAGAGTTTGCAGAGCAGGTACGCGTACATGACGAAAAGATATATGAGCTGTTCGGTCAGCATCCGAAGGTGCTCCGCAACACCGAGCTTATCTATTGCGACGAGATGGCGCCGATGATTTACGACATGGGTTACAAAGGTTGCATCACAGAGGGAGCCAAGCACATCCTCGGATGGAAATCGCCCAACTACGTATATGCCGCCGCTTCATGCCCAAAGCTGAAACTTCTCTTGAAGAACGATAAACTTAGCGATGACATCTCTTTCCGCTTCAGCAACACCGACTGGGATTCATATCCGCTGACCGCCGACAAGTATATCGACTGGATTGCCTCGACTCCCGCCGAGGAACAGGTAATAAACCTCTTCATGAGCCTCGACACATTCGGCGAGCTCCAGCCTCGTGAAAGTGGCATATTCCAGTTCCTTGAGGCAATTCCTCGTTTCGCCGCAGAACGCGGCATCGACTTCTGGACTCCCTCTGAAGTAGTGGCTAAGTGCAAGGCTGTCGATACCCTCAGTGTGCTCCACCCGATTTCATGGGCCGACGAGGCGCGTGACACTACGGCATGGCTCGGCAACAAGCTCCAGAACGAGGCATTCAACAAGCTCTACTCCGTAGCCGAGCGTGTACGACTCTGCTCCGACCGCCGTCTGAAACAGGACTGGGCATACCTCCAGGGGTCAGACCATTTCTTCTACATGTCGACAAAACACATGAACGACGGTGCCGTACATGCTATGTTCAGCCCTTACGAGACCCCGTTCCAGGCGTTCACCAACTACATGAACGTGCTTGCCGACTTCATTGTACGTGTAGAAGAGCAGTATCCGCTCTCTATCGAAAACGAAGAGCTTAACTCGTTGCTTACTACCATACGTAACCAGGCGACCGAAATTGAAGTGCTTAACAAGGAAGTGGCGTCGATGCGCAACAACCTTGAGCATTACAATGAGGAACATACCAAGCGTGAGGCTCTTGCCGAAGGTAATGCCGAAAAAGCAGAGACTAAAGAGGTCAAGAAACCGGCAAAGAAGGCTGCTGCAAAGAAACCTGCCGCAAAGAAAACCGCCGCAAAGAAAACCGCTGCAAAGAAAAAAGCCGAATAAATCAGATAACAATAATAGAAACAAAAGGACAATCGGGTCGATGCCCGGTTTGTCCTTTGTATCTTATTTACATTAATAAAAACATATAAAAAAACGTACTACTATGCTTAGTCCAAAAGTACAAGACGCTCTGAACGAGCAAGTCAATGCCGAGTTCTGGTCGGCTTATCTTTACCTGTCAATGGCTTGTAATTTTGAAGCCGATGGAAAGCCCGGAATCGCCAACTGGTTCCGCATCCAGTTTCAGGAAGAGCAGGCTCACGCCCAGATTTTCATGAACTATATACACGCCCGCGGAGGCAAGGTCGTGCTGAAACCGATTGCAGAAGTTCCCGTAAACTGGGAAAAACCGCTTGACGCTTTCATCGACACACTCGCCCACGAACAGAAAGTTACCGCACTCATCAACAACATCTACTCCATCGCCGAAGCAGAAAAAGATTATCCTACCTGCGACCGACTCAACTGGTTTGTCAACGAACAGGTAGAAGAAGAAGAAAGCGCACAGGAACTGATTGACAAATTCCGCATGATCGGCGATAACGGTATGGGTCTCTACATGCTCGACCAGGAGCTTGCGACACGCGTTTACAACGTGCCGTCGCCCCTCGCCGCTAAATAATTCCAATCTGTCGTGACGCGGGCTTGACAATCAGCCTCGAAGCAGTGGCGAGTGGAAGCTCGCACGATACACAGGAACATTAATAAGGGGTTGTGTCATTTCCGGCACAACCCCTTTTATTTTAGCGATAAGGGCAAGACCCTATTCTTCGCTATCTCGATCTTTGGCTTTGGATTTTGACTTCGACGACGATGATTCCAAATCTTTCTCCTCGGCGAGGTCTATTTCATTTTTGTCGCTGTCGACCACCCTGTACTGAAGATAGGCGAGCGACTGGTCGGGGGTAATCTTAAACTTTCCGCCAAACTCCATGCGCCATTTCCGGTAAAGCGACAGCAATCCCTTTTTAAGATATGCGTCGACAAACGGATGGACATACATTATGAAGCCTGTCACTTTAAGATTGTTGATGAGATAATCCAGTTTTTCGTGAAGCGTATCGGTAAACAGCAACGACGGCTGCACCTCTCCTTTGCCGAAGCATGAAGGGCATTTCTCGGCAATCACCACGTCGAGTGCAGGGCGCACTCTCTGGCGGGTAATCTGCATAAGCCCGAATTTGCTTAGTGGCAATATGTTGTGTCGTGCACGGTCATTTGCCATCACCTCTTTCATGTGCTCGTAAAGAGTCTGACGGTGTTCCGCCTTGTTCATGTCGATAAAATCAATCACGATTATACCGCCCATGTCGCGGAGACGCAACTGCCGGGCTATCTCATCAGCGGCACGGAGATTGACCTCCAGAGCGTTGCTCTCCTGGTCGGACGATGCCTTCGAGCGGTTGCCCGAATTGACATCAATCACATGCAGCGCCTCGGTATGCTCGATGATGATGTAAGCTCCTGACTTGAAAGACACCGTCTTGCCAAACGATGACTTGATCTGACGCGTTATGTTGAAGTGGTCAAATATCGGCTCGTCCTTTGTATAGAGCTTCACGATATCATGACATTCCGGCGCAATCAGATCGACATATTTGGATATCTGATTATATGTCTCCTCGTCATTGACATAAATGCTTTCAAAAGAAGGACTGAACACATCGCGCAACATGCTCACTATACGGCTCTCCTCTTCAAATATGAGCGAGGGAACGGTGGAATGTTGTGCTTTTACGACAGTGTCTTCCCAACACTTGAGCAGTGTCTTAAGCTCATGATTCAACTCTGCGACACGCTTTCCCTCGGCTGAGGTACGCACTATCACGCCGAAATTCTTGGGGCGGATACTGTCAACGAGCTGTCGCAGACGCAGCTTCTCTTCGGTGGTCTTGATTTTCTGCGACACGGAAATCTTGTCAGAAAAAGGAATCAGGACAAGAAAGCGTCCCGTGAAAGTGATTTCCGTAGTGAGTCGCGGGCCCTTTGTGGAGATAGGTTCCTTGGCTATCTGCACCATCAACGTCATGTCCTTCTCCAGGACATCGGCAATCGTGCCTTGCTTGTTGATGTCGGGCATCAGTTTCATCTTTGAGAGCGAAGGCACACGTTTGGGGTCGTCGAGAGCCTGCTTTACAAACTGATAATAGGTAGAGAATTGGGAGCCAAGATCCAGGTAATGAAGAAAAGCGTCTTTCTCGTAGCCTACGTCGACAAAGGCGGCATTAAGTCCGGGCATGAGTTTCTTGACCCGCGCGAGATAAATGTCGCCGACAGCGTAGGAGATATTCCGTGACTCTTTCTGAAGAGAAACGAGCCTGGAATCTTCCGCCAAGGCGATTGACACCTCGGTAGGCTGTACATCTACAATGAGTTCACTTTTCATTTGGTCTTTTCATTGTCATATACGCAGAGAACAAACTTGACTTCATCGCAGGTGTGCGGATTGGTCACGTCTGTTCTCATGTATATGCAAATTCTTGTTTAAATAGTCATTTCAGAAAATAAACGGTCACCCTGATTATTTCTTCTTATGACGATTTTTTCTTAGGCGTTTTTTGCGCTTGTGAGTGGCCATCTTGTGACCTTTTCTTTTCTTTCCGCTTGGCATTGTACGCTAATTTGAAGTTAATATTATTGTTAATTAAAATTGTGTTGTTGTCTGGTGGGGATTATTATTTCACCTCTTCCATGAACACCTTTGCAGGCTTGAATGCCGGAATCTTATGTTCGGGGATAATGATGGTTGTATTCTTTGAGATGTTGCGGGCGGTCTTCTCTGAACGGGTCTTAACGATGAAGCTACCAAAGCCACGGAGATATACGTTCTCGCCGTGAGCCAGAGAATCCTTTACAATCTCCATGAACTTCTCGATAGTCTCAAGCACATTTACCTTCTCAATACCTGTAGTCTTAGAGATTTCGTTTACGATGTCGGCTTTTGTCATTTTCGTTTATTTTTATTATAGTGTAATAATTTTATGATTTGCAAGCGTTTAGGCGCATTTAAGCGTTCCAGCCATTTTTGCAAGTGCAAATATCGCACTTTTTTTTCAATTAGTTACAATCTGTCGGTCACTTTTTAAAATAAAATTCTCAAATCCACACTTTTATCCAATCCATCATCCTCCTTACCGCCATTTCACACCCCGCTCCCTCACTCCGAGAAAGCCGGTTGTCCGCAATACATCATCCTTTTCAACTCGGTTTTCAGTCGTCAGAGCGTATCGCGTAGCAGGCGAGCTTCCACTCGCCCCTACAACGGCTTACGAATCAGGTTATATTGCGTAGCAGTAGGGGTGCCTGGAAGGGCACCCGCATGGCAACGGAGGTTGTGTTGCCCGCAGGGCATCATCTTTGTTTAGCCGGGGCGTTGAGCGGAGCGAAACCCCCGGCTACGCGGTATTTTCGGAGGCTACGCGTTTCCCTGTGACCTTAAGGACCTTAGAGACCTTAGAGACCTTAGGGACTCTGTCTGACGACAACTAGACAACTCCTGATTAGAGGGTCACTTCGCCGCAGAGGGAACATTCGAGATATTTTCTTACCTCGGCAGGGGGAAGTCCGAGACCGAAAAGATACATCAGTTTGGTTATCGCCGCCTCGGAGGTCATGTCGTGACCGGAAATCACACCGGCAGCAGCAAGGCGGTCGCCTGACAGGTAGCGCTTTGTATGCACACCACCGTTGACACATTGCGTTATGTTGACGATGACGATGCCACGGTCAACGGCGTCACGTATCGCATCGAGAAACCACAGGTAGGTAGGTGCGTTACCGGCACCGAATGTCTTCAACACTATACCCTTTATGCCGGGGGTTGAAAGTTGGTGACGCAATATCTCCTCCGATATGCCGGGATTGAGGTCAAGAAACATCACATTGGTGTCCATTGCATAGCGCACCTTCAGCGGACGCTTCATGCCGGCGCGCATCAACGCTTCCTCGTTGAAGTGGATGCCAAGTCCTATCTTGGCAAGCGACGGATAGTTGTTGCTCTTGAAGGCATTGAAGTTGTCGGCACTCATCTTTGTAGAGCGGTTGCCGCGCCACAGATAGTTTTCAAAGAGTATCGCCACCTCCTGCACCATAGGCTCATCGTTGATATCGGTGGCGGCGGCTATCTGCAACGCCGTGATAAGATTTTCCTCACCGTCGGTGCGCACCTCGCCGATAGGGAGCTGCGACCCTGTGATTATGACAGGCTTATGCAGATTTTCGAGCATGAACGACAAAGCGGATGCCGTGTACGACATGGTATCGGTGCCATGCAACACGACAAATCCGTCAAAGCGGTCAAAGTTTTCCTCAATAGCGCGCGCCATCTCCATCCAATACTTCGGATTCATGTCGGAAGAGTCGAGAGGAGGATTGAACTGTATATTTTCAATCGTGTAGTCAAGCATCTTGATTTTCGGCACATTGTCGATAAGATGCGTGAAGTCAAATGGCTGAAGCGTGTGAGTCTCCGGATTCTCTATCATACCGATGGTACCGCCGGTATAAATGATAAGAATGTGGGGTTTTCGCGCACTTTTCATTTTATATAGTGTATTTTATGATGTAATCCTGTCGTGAAATCACATTACCTGGGCACCCGGGCGCACCGGAGCTGTCGGTCCTATGACAACAAGCGACCCGTCGGGATTTTCGGCAGAAAGAATCATGCCTTCCGAGAGAATGCCACGGAGTTTGCGCGGCTCGAAATTGGCGATGAAACACACCTGCTTGCCGACAAGGTCCTCCGGCGCATAGTATTTCGCTATACCTGACACGATGGTACGTTTCTTCATGCCGTCGTCGATGAGGAAGCGAAGGAGCTTGTCAGCCTTGGGTACTTTCTCACATTCAAGCACGGTGCCTACACGGATGTCACACTTCTTGAATGTGTCGAAATCCACATTTTCCGCCTGAGGCGCCACTTTCCAGTTGTCAAGCTGATTCTGACGCTTGATATCCTCAAGACGCTTTATCTGTGCCTCAACCACATCATCCTCGATTTTCTCAAAGAGGAGTTCAGGCTCGCCAATCTTAGCGCCGCCAGGCACAAGGTCATTGCATCCGAGCATATCCCATGTGATTTTATCGCCACCGAGCATTTTGAGCAATTTTGCCGCCATGAAGGGGAGGAACGGCTCAAACGCGATGGAGAGGTTGGCACAAATCTGTATCGCGACATTGAGTATGGTCGCGGCACGGTTAATATCGGTCTTCGCCACCTTCCACGGTTCGGTCTCCTGTAGGTAACGGTTACCGAGACGTGCCATGTTCATAGCATCTTTAAGCGCATCGCGGAAATGGAAATTGTCAAGATTAGCCGAAAGCGACTCTTTTATCTCGCCAAGTTCCTTGAACACAAGGGTGTCACACTCGGCATACTCTCCCGCGGCAGGCAAAACGCCGTCAAAATATTTGTGGGTCAGCACCACGGCACGGTTTACGAAATTACCGAGAATGGCGACAAGCTCGCTGTTGTTACGTGCCTGGAAATCGCGCCATGTAAAGTCGTTGTCTTTGGTCTCCGGGGCATTGGCGGTGAGCACGTAGCGCAACACATCCTGCTTGCCGGGGAAGTCGCGCAGATACTCATGAAGCCATACAGCCCAGTTGCGCGAAGTGGATATCTTGTCACCCTCAAGATTGAGGAATTCGTTAGCCGGCACATTGTCAGGCAACTGGTAATTGTCGCCGTAAGCCATCAGCATCGACGGGAACACGATACAGTGGAACACGATATTATCCTTGCCGATGAAGTGGATAAGTCGGGTCTCCGGGTCTTTCCACCATGTCTCCCAGCTGTCGGGAAGTATCTCCTTGGTGTTGGAGATATAACCGATAGGAGCGTCAAACCATACATAGAGCACCTTCCCCTCTGCACCTTCGACAGGCACGGGAATACCCCAGTCGAGGTCGCGGCTCACGGCGCGGGGCTGAAGCCCCATGTCGAGCCATGACTTGCACTGACCGTAAACATTACTGCGCCACTCCTTATGACCGTCAAGTATCCACTTGCGAAGCACAGGCTCCCACTTGTCAAGGGGCAGATACCAGTGCTTAGTCTCTTTCATCACAGGCTTGCTGCCGGTGATGGCGCTGACCGGGTCGATAAGCTCCTCGGGACTGAGCGACGTGCCACAAGCCTCACATTGGTCTCCGTAAGCACGCTCGTTACCGCAATGAGGGCATTTCCCTATTACGTAGCGATCGGCAAGAAACTGCCCCGCCTCTTCGTCGTAAAGCTGCATAGAGGTCTTCTCTATAAACTCGCCTTTTTCATAGAGACGCTTGAAAAATTCCGAAGCCGTTTCTGAATGAGTAGCCGAGGTAGTGCGTGAATACACGTCAAACGATATGCCGAGTTCCTCGAATGAATCCTTTATGATATTGTGATAGCGGTCCACGATATCCTGGGGGGTAACCCCTTCGCGGCGCGCCTTTATAGTGATAGGCACTCCATGCTCGTCGCTACCGCCTATCATCTTTACATCTTCGCCACGCAGGCGCAGATAACGTGCGTAGATGTCGGCAGGCACATACACGCCGGCAAGATGACCGATATGTACCGGACCGTTGGCATAAGGGAGAGCAGTTGTTATAAGAGTGCGTTTAAAGTTCTTTTCCATTTTCAGTTTGTTGGATAACAATTTTATTTTCAGTGCAAAATTAGTTTTTTATTGCGAAATATTAAAATATCTCCGACTGCTTGTAACCATACTTACACAACGAATCGCCCATCGTTGACGCTTTTTCTTATACTTTTGCCACACAGGAGCGTAAATCGTTGAATAATTGCTATCAAACGTCACTATTTTAACATCAAGCAAAAAGATGTAAATTTGCACAAAATTTTATCACGATGAATCAATTACCATCCGACCCCGCCATGCTGTTCAGCTTCCTGAACATGAAGTTGCGTGACAATTACAGCACCCTCGATGAGCTTTGCGACGACCTTGACATCGACCGTGCCGAGCTCGAGCAGAAAATGCTCGAATACGGTTGGGAATACAATCCCTCCGCCAACAAATTCTGGTAACGGGGAAACAGCTACGCGCCCGGCTGAAAGCGACTCGCTTCTTTTCCCGTCAGGGAAAAATCCAAACTTAGCCGGGCGGTTGAGCGTAGCGAAACCCCCGGAAAGGTTGCCCTCAACAAATGTTTCCCTTTAGGGAATCATCAATCGTACACTGAGATGATTCCTGTCGGAAACATCCTCGCTTTACTGACTCCCGTGGGTATCACTACGCTCTACCCACGGCTAAAAATTGATTTTTCCCTGCGGGAAAACATAATCAATGAAGCATCGAGAAGGCGCGTGACGGCGGCTTTATAGCGACCCTTTGACAAGCTACAAAAAGGCAAGAGGTTATAAGGAGGAAAAATCCAGCCTTATAACCTCTTATTCCGTTGGTCATGTAAGCCTATAAAATCTAAAATCTAAAATCTAAACTTTAAACCCTAAACCTTAAACTTATAAACTCATAACCTTATAACCTTTCAATTCCGCAGAATTGCGGAATTGAAATTTACCTTACGACTACCTTTACTGTCGATACAGTACCGTCAACAGCCTCTGTCTTCACTATGTAAAGACCGGGAGCGACAGCCACTGTCTGCGCACCTGCTACTGAAGCGACACGCACTCCGTTGAAGCCATACACTTCGGCTGCGGCACATTCGCCTGCTATCGTGATGACTCCGGCACCGGCATTAACGCTGACATCACTGTTAGAGTCGCCAAGAACCTGATCGATTGAAGCGGCACGCTGCGGACCTGCAATCTTCACCGCATTCTCAATATATCCGGTAGTTGTATTAATAAGCATGGCAATAATGTCAATATTGCTACCGACCTTCACACTCTTAGGCAAAGTCATCTTATGGGTGAACGAGTATTCCTTATCTTTCTCCATAACATCGGGAAGCAAACCGGCTATACCGTCAAATGTGTCGATTGTGCGCGCCACATCATCATAATCCCACTCTACTGAAGAAGGAAGCGACTCCCAACCGCCGCAAGCTCCTAAACGTCCTCCGGCATAATAGTTTGACTGCTTACCGGGAACCTTGTTTTCAATAATTACAAACGATACGCGATACTTTGAGTTTGCAAGCAAAGCATTCACCTCAGCGACATCGTAGGTAACCTTTACGTCACCGGTGATTTCAAGAGTTTTCTCTGCCTCATCAACATATTTTGCGTCGATTGTGATATCGGCAAAACCTTTGTTGCCGCCAAAAGTTTCCACCAATTCAGCAAAATTATCGGGACTCGGTTCTACTACCATCATACGGTCAGCAAGCGAGCCGGGGAAACCGGACACCACTCCGAGAGCTGCGAGCGAATTAATATAGCTTGTAGCTTCCATCTCGTCATCATAGTGAACCGCAATACCGATGAAATCATCAGGATAATTCTCCTTCATGTAATCCATGCCCCAGATACCCCGCGGACAATAACCACACCAGCTACCGGTCCATTCCTCTACTACCACACGACGTTTAACACCATTGGCGATGTTTTTTACAAAATCCTCGACCTCAACAGGCTCACAATAATTGGCGTCATTTACCTTGTTCATTGTAGCGCCAACCATATACAACCCTTCCTTATCCATGCCTGTCACGGAAAAATCAGCCACACCCGTTCTTCCAGCATTGATATTTACAGGAATCGTCTGCTCCTGACCGTCAACGTCGTCAACAGTGGTGAATCCACCTACAGAGGACACAGGGTTAGCACCTATATTTGCAACCTGCAGAGTCACGTTTACATTATCACCCGGTTTAACAACAGGAGAAATCATATAATCAACCACGCCTGCCCAGGTAGGAAGATTCTCGCCTTCGACACCAAGCATAATAGTCAAGGGCAGCCCCAAATGATCCCATACCTCACCTTGCGCAGTCGTCATACCGACATTGTCAGCACATGAATTAATAGGCTCCTCGTAGCCATAGCAAAGCGGATAATAAGAACGCATCTGGGTTGAACGCGGTGCAATAAACTCATATCCAACCGCTATCTCTTCTCCTGTAAACACATACGGATCATCGAGAATTATTTCATTTTCGCCCGGAGTTAAATTATTTCCGGAGAGAGTACCGAGCTTGAGGGTTATATCTTTTTCCCAGAGGCTTTCACCGCCGACACCCTTTGTTATGAACACCTTGCCGTCAGTCTTGACTGATGGTCCCATAAGGAAGAAAATATCTGTGAGCTTTGACCCGACACACTGCTTTGCCACATATTCCGGAATAACGACAGCGACACGATATGTGCCAGGATTCTGGAAATTACCGGCGGTCACATCGTTTCCTATTATAAACGAGCAGTCCCAACGGGAGGCTGCATCAGCTTTAGCCGCTTTTCTCACCATCGGCTTTTCCATTTTGATACTAACAGCGCGATTCACCGTCAATTTGTCGGAAATCGCCGCGGTCATGCCGCCTACGCCAAGCAACAACGCAACGGCAGAAAGTAAAAATTTTCTCATTCTCATATTTTATTTAGTGATTATGCTAACAAAATTTGCCTTTTCGATGCAAAGATACTACTTTTATCAATCCAAATTAAGATTCAATTCGTTATATTTACCGAAAATAACAGTTAATACAAAAAAACAATATCAAAAGTCATTTCAATAAGCTACAGAAATCATGAAACGTCTGTTTTTAATCATCACTGCCGCTATGGCACTGTTTACCTCATGTGCCACACTGACGCCTGAGCAGAAAGCGGCAAAAGAAGCCCAAAAGGCGATTGAGGCGCGTCAGGACTCCATCAGCCATGACATCGCCGTTAAAGCCCTCAACGACATGGACTTTGTACTTGAGGCTGACCGCCTGATATTCAAGCGCGGGAGACCGGCATACGTGTCATCGGTCACAAACTTCATATCGTCGGTTAACGGCACGACCACCGTACAGGTCGCCCCCTTCAATGGCGGGGGACCTAACGGAGTAGGTGGAGTAACCGTAGAAGGCAAAGCGTCAAACATCAAGGTATCGGAAGAGAAAAACGGGTCATACACCCTATCCATGAGCGTGATAGGCAACGGTATTTCAGCCGTGATTTCCATTACCGTAATCGGAGGTACAAATCGCGCAACCGCCGTCGTGACCCCCAATTTCAACTCAGAACGTATCACACTTGAAGGGGTCCTGCATCCCGCCTCGGCAAGCAGCACCTATAAAGGACGGTCATTCTGATACTCACCTACCATGCCAGGCTCACCGACGCGGAGGCAAGTTCTGCTGTCACCGGCGGGGTGAGCTTGGCTATTTTTATATACCCGCCGGTCACTTCATGCCAGCGGTTCAGGATATGATGGTAAATACGCCCGATGACATGTTCGAGTAATGCCGACGGCACAGCCATCTCCTCCTGTACCAATGCTATAAGCTCCGCATAATTTAATGTGCCTTCAATGCAGTCGGAATCGATATTCCACGGATAATCGACCCTTACCGTCACCTCAAAGTCATTCCCGACCTTGCGCTCTTGCACCGAAACGCCGTGAAAGGCTCTCACTTTCAAGCGATCTATCCCTACTGTTGTAACCATATCTTCCATAACTGCGCGAATTTAATCATTTCACAGTATCCTCACAAACTGACACAAAAAAATCGTGAGATGTATCACGATTCTCTAAATTCTTACTTTACTTCATTCTCTCTTGTGTCTTACGACTCAAGTCTTTACTTGTACATCTCTGATGCTGCTTCAAAATACCACGTAAGTACTTTCTTAAAAAACTTCTTCATAACACTTCTTCTTTTAATTTCCTAAAACATTCTTCATTCTAAGTGTATGCCGCAATCTTCAACAAGCGCCGGGCGGCTACCGGCAGCGATAATACCTGTTAATTTTCCTCATCAAACATCGGAGTGCAGTCGCCGGTAATCCTGAACAACTGGTGGTCACTCATGTTTTTTACGTATGAATTAACACCTTCTTTAAAAAACTTAATCATCTTGTTCATGACTATAAAGTTTTAGTTAATATTTAATCGAGGTCTCTTCATTCCCTCGTTCAGTACTATATACAACTAAACACAGTGCAAAGTTAGATGATTTCCGTTGAAATATGCAATAAAACTATGTTTTTTAACATATAAATTAATATACATCTCTGATTATCTGATACTTAATTTTCTACATTTTTCGATGTTAAATCCATCGAAAAACCGCATATCTGCATAATTATACATAAATTTCAATCTAACAAAATTTTATTACCTTTGCATAAAACATTTATAATATCATGGCACGTAATATCATTCTTTTTGACAATACCGAACTGCGGGAAAATCTCCTGCCGATTACTTTCACCCGACCCGTCGCCGACATACGTTTCGGCATAATGACCATCCGTGAAAAATGGGAAAAAGCGTTCCCCGGCACATATTCCTACTCGACAGTCGAGTATCTGTCGCCCAAATTCCCGATGAAGGAGGAAAACACCAATGATGACTACTATATCGCCGGCAATGTGTGTCCGTCGACAGCTCTGGTAAAGATGCTTGAGACACTACCCACCGGCACGGCGATAATGTCGGGTGACACTCTCGTGGCACATCACGGCAAACATCACGACAATGAAGTGCATCTTGAGGAGATGCCTCTTGCCATCAAGACTCTGCCCGATATATTCATGCTCAACGAGCAGGCACTTGCCGATGACTACCGCACTCTTACCGCCGGGCGCACATCGCAACCGCTCAGCCCCACATGCACACTTATCGGCTCCCCGACCCTTCCCGACGGCACTCCGGCTATATTCATCGAAGAAGGAGCTACCGTAGAGGGAGCGATGCTCAACGTAAGCCACGGTCCGATTTATATCGGTGCCTGCGCCGAGATAATGGAAGGCTCCTGTGTGAGAGGTCCGCTTGCCCTCTGCGAACACTCCTATATAAATATGGGCACGAAAGTATATGGCGCGACAACCATAGGACCGTACTGCAAAGTCGGGGGCGAACTTAACAATGTGGTCATGATAGGCTACAGCAACAAGGCTCACGACGGCTTTCTCGGCAATGCGGTAATCGGCGAATGGTGTAATCTCGGAGCCAACTGCGTCGCCTCAAACCTTAAAAACGACTATTCGGAGATTAAACTGTGGAATTACCCGGCTCACCGCTTCCTGCGCACCGGTCTCCAGTTTTGCGGACTAATAATGGGCGACCACACGAAAGCGGGCATAAACACCATGTTTAACACCGCCACCGTGGTAGGCGTGGGGTGCAATATCCACGGCTCCGGATTCCCGCGCAATTTCGTTGCCTCGTTCAGCGAAGGCGGAGCGGCAGGGTTCAGCGATGTATCGCTGTCAAAATTTTTCGATATCGCACGTCGCGTGATGGCACGCCGCCATGTCGAGTTGACCGACACCGACATAGAGATTTTCAACTCCATATACTCCATTGCCGAGACTTATAAATAGGCAACGGATTATCATCTCGGCGTGACAAGGAGTGTGTGGCGGACTGTCCCCTGCGCACTCCATACGCCGTAACCTCCTATGACATTAGAGCGGAGGTTGCCTGCCGATGTAACAAACTGGTTGCCCCCGAACGCCACGACATCATCGTAGTCAAACCAGAAATCATACACCTCCGGAGTGACGGTGCACAGAGCAATCTCAACCAGGTCATCCCGCTTGTAATAAGGGGTAAAATCATCGGGCGACGTGTCGGTTTTTGGCGCAAATACAGGAACTTTCAACTCTTCACCCGTGCCGTCGGTCTTGACCGTCCCCATAAACGACGGCATGTATCGGCCTCTGTCACCTCGTATGCGTGTCAGCAGATGATAATATCTCTCCCCCGGTGCAGGGACAAAACTCATTGAAATCTCGCAAAGCGAATCGGAACCCTCAATCCGCGCCGCGCTTATTCCGGTGATTTTCGCCCGTTGCGGCATCTTGCATGAAGCCTCGGCTGTCATCCCGCCGTAGGAAGCGGTCACACGATATGTCTTCCCCGGCTCGCCACGCATGTCAAATGTGCGGTAAATATAAGGCGGAAAATAATTGTCATCTGACGTACCGGTCATTATTACCTCACGCTCCCCGTCAGAAACTGTGACCTTAGCCCATCGCACAAGGCAATCCGCCACGGGTGTCTTGTCGGTGGCATCGGGTACGATGGTCTTTGTCAATATCACCAGGGGATAACCGTCGGAATCAATCCAGCCGTCAATCACAAGCGAAGGTTGCGACACCTCGGAGGAATTGTCACATCCCGCAAAGGTCAGAATCGTCACAACAGCGACAAGCAAGTATATCAATGTATGTCTCATCAAAATTCAATCGTATAACTTATTGAAGGCATGAACCGGTACAGCGACGTCACCTCTTTACGATAAAAAAGATTGTCATCGACATCATAACTGTAGGTAATCATGTCGACATTACGGTGTCCGTAAGCATTGAGAAGCGACACATTGACAAAATGACGCAGCGGCAACCACTTTTCGGTAGAAAACGAATACGTCGCTGAAAGATCGAGCCGGTGATATGCAGGAAGATTGCCGGAATTACGCTTCCCGTAATCCATGAACAGATTTTCCCCTATCATATAAAACGCCTTAATCGGGGTCACCGGCCTGCCGGTGTTGTAAGCAAACGCCGCCGACACCGACCATCGGGAATCAATCATATAGCGGGCGTAAATATTCACCGAATGACGCAGCTCTGACGATGCCGTCACCCAGCCCGTAATGCCGTCAAAACGACGACGGGCTATACCGTAGGCATAGCCTGCGGAGCCGGTCAACTTGCCGTAATTTTTCGTCAACATCACGTCAATGCCGTAATTATAGCCCTTTCCACTCAATATATTGTCGCGCGTCACATAATCGTCGTCAAGCAATCCGAGCAAATACCCGTCATATTCGGAGCAACCGCGCAACCGCTTATAATAGGCATCGGCGGAAAAGGTGTACCCTCCTTCAAAAAATGATTTATTATAATTGACAGCAGCCGACAATGCCCTCTGCACCGGAAGCACCTCCGCCGAGCCTATCCAGAAATTAGAGGATAGTCCGACTTCGGAAAAACCTACCTGATGAAGGGTCTGCGTATAGCTTGAAAGCTGCGCAGTGAGCCTTCCCCACTGTTCATCTAACGAGACAGTGACGGCAGGGTCGGCAAGCAAGCGGCGGTAGGTCGACTGGTGATAGCCTGTCAGCCTCACTCCCGCCGACACGACAATGTTGCTGCCGAATTGTCGGAATAACTCGCCAAACAATGCCGCCTCTTCACCATGCTCCTTAGACGGCTCATCTTTAGGCAAATTATTGTAGCCGGAAAAGTCAGCCCATTGCGGTAGAATACTATTGACATATACGGAATATCCGGCTTTGACACGCCATAATCTGCCGAAATCGAGGTCAATGACACCCTTGACAGCTACCTGTGCCATCTCTGACGGCAGACGCAGCCCCATCTGAGGCATCTCAAGCGATAGGCGGTTGTGAAATCCGGAGTAATAGGCGGAATTTTCCATCGCGCCGCCCGGCAGCTTATGTTCCCACGTCACTGCCCCCGCGATATTCCCCCAATTCATCGCAGTGCCGAGTGCATAGGAATCGTCGATTATACGCAGACGGTCGGAATTATGAAAAAAATCGGCGATCACACGGTCATTACGGGTCGGAGTCCAAACTGCGGTGACACTCAAGTCATTAAGATTGTATCTTATCTCTGATGATTTTGCCCGCAACAGGCTGCCGTAAAGACTGTTTATATATGAGAGTCGTGCCGATGCAGTGATATCAAGGTTGCGACTCACCGGTACGCCAACCGAGATGCCCGACGATATGATTCCGACATTGACCGACCCGCAGACACGGTCATATTTACCTTTTCTCACCGACATATCTACGAGCGCCCCGAGCCGTGACGGCATCGACCGGTCATGAATCGATTTCTCGAATTTCACTACCGGATAATGTGCCGGAGCCACAACCGAGAATATTCCTCCGAAATGATACGGGAAAAAGAGCGGCACACCGTCAATCCGGAAAAGCGTGTGGGAATAGTCGCTTCCCTGCACTGACAGTCCGGAGCCGTAATCACTCCCCGACGTGACTCCGGGAAGCAGTTTCAGATAGCCGACAGCGTCAGCCTCGCCGAGCGAGCGTAATGTCCTGCCTGCCGCCACGGCATCGACCGTCACCGAACCGTCGGCACCGAGACGTGATGTGCGCGGTGATGTAGCCACGACCTCGATCTCTTTCAGCTCCACGCTGTCGACACCTTCGGCTGCCTCCGCCTTCATTGTGACCACGGCTATAGCCGACAAGAGCGATGCGCCCGCTAAAGGCACACCGCTCATATATCGTAAGAGATGTCTTACAGCTCTCAATTATCAATGATTATTTCCAGAGACTTGCATACACATCGAAGAGACTGGAGAACTTGTTTATGGCGTCGGCAAAACGAGCCTCGCCAAAGTACTCTTCAAATGTGAAGCGGCTGTTGTCGTCGACAAACACGATTACCGGCTCGACCATCCATTCGCCGTAACCTGCATAGTACTCGTCGAAATATTTCTGCCATTCGATATTTGCCTGTACGGCATCGGTATTGCCGAAATACATCTGCGCCTTTACATTGTTGTCAAGGGCTGAGGCAAACTTGGCAGCATCACTCTCGGCATGAGAGTTCCATGACGACTCTCCGTCATAATCGCCTGCAACCATCAAAGTACCGATTTTAGTCATGGTTGCCTTTACCTGGACGCGGTCGGCGATATTAATCATAGCAGAGCCATCACGGAATGTATTGTCGATACGAGCCTGTGAATCCTCTATGTCATCCTCAAAGAGTTCTGAAAGATACTCTTCGTCACACATGTTGCTTCCATTCACAGTAGCAGTCGAAGCAACCACGCGTGTACCGCTGACGAGAAGCGACTGTGACTCGGTCACGCGGCTGTTATTGCCTTCGATTACAGCGTCAAGCGTAAGATTGGCGGCGCGCATGTTGGTCTTGATGCGGAAGTTCTTGCCGTTTCTGTCAAGATTGCTCTCGATAGTACTGTGTACAAGTTCCTTACCGCTTTCAGTGACAGTGACTACAATATTTTTGGGTACGGTCACATTATAGTGGTCCTCATAGACAATCTCCTCGTAATTATTGGTCTCGTAGTTATAATCATAGTCCCAATCTTCCGTGACAAAATTTAGGTCCCAGTTACCGCCGCTCACCTGAACCTTTACCTCAGTAGAGCCAAAGCGGAATATCACGTCACTGCTGTTGGGATCGCGACGCCATGTCTCTGTACGGCTGTCAGGGGTGTAGATACCCTTTATCATGTCAAACGACACATTATAATTGGTGACAAACGCGTTGGCTGCCCGTGACAGACTTGCCACGTCGCCCGACATGCCTTTAACCATCGATTTTGCCATTACGGTAAGCATACTCTTGCCGCCAACTTCGAAATTGAAGTCGTCTTCATCAAATTCATACTCGGCGTATTTCTCGGCATAGTTATTGAACACGTCGACCACTTCCTTCTGATCTTCAGGCTTGAAAAGATTTGCCACTTCGACTGCCGTCTCGTCGAGATAATTTCCGGCATCGGTAGATGATAAGGGTTTATTTACCGAGGGGTCAACTTCACCGGGTCCTACTGACGGATCGCCGCCTTCATTACCTGTTCCGGGTTCCGGATCGTCATCGCCGCAGGCACTGAACCCCACGGTCAACATTCCTGCTACTGCAAGCAGAGAAAAAATTCTTTTAAATTTCATAGTTATTAACTTCGTGATAAATATGGTTTATCAATCTGAATGACAAATTTATGATTTTTTCGCTCACAATCCAAACATCCATTATTTTTAACATAAAAAATCCTTCGCATAAAAAATCCTCTTAGTAACTATTCCGCTATTCAAACAGCTGGTTACAAGCAGAGTGTAGGGAGGGTGTTGCAGAACTCCCAAGATGTAGGGACGTGCCTTTGGCACGTTTACATAACTCGTTGATTCCCAGCTTACATCGCAAAGCGATGTCCCTACATTGAGGACAAATACACGGAGTTTACAACTGATGCGAATGTCTTATTATAACTATTAAACTATTCTATCAAAATGAGACCCGAAAACTATGGGGTCAGAGGTCGATTTTCTTTACGCGGTTGCGCTGGGTGAAGCGCTTGCGCAGCTGTATGAGCCGCCGGTAGTAGGAAAGCACATGAAGCCACAAGCCGCTCGGCGCCACGGTGACATCGCTTACAAGCGGGTCGATGGATGATGCGGCAGTCGCCACATCGGCGCCAAACTGCTCCGGATACAGCACTATGAGATTATTTCGTGAGAAATATTTCTGCAGGAAGCCGGGCAGTTCATCCATCCCGGAGTTAAACGACAATGACGCGCGACGGGCATTCACTACGATGAACAGGTCGTCGTCGAGTATACGGTTGGCAAGCAGCACGAAGTCATCCCAATCCTCCACATCGCGATATTCCGCGCGTATGTCATAACGCTCCTTGTGCAACACCCCTCTTATATAAGGCTGCACATCGGGGTGACAGCAGAATATCACGCGGCATCCGAGCTGACGCGTAAGGTTGCCGATTGACATCACCCAGCGCCGGAATCCGGTCTCAAACTGTGCCTTGTCAGGCACCGACACCACGATGCGCGTAATCGTACTCACGGGAATAAAACACCGAGTTATGACCACCATGCGATGAGTCGCGGCAAGCAGCTGCTCTATCTTGCTGCCGAAGAAAGAGTCGATCACGGTAGCCTTGCGGTGCATGCCTATTATCACGTCAGATATGTCACGCTCCTCTATAGTGTTGACAAGTCCCGTCACTACATTCAGGTCATACCGCTCAATCGGTATCAGCTTGGCATCGACGCTCGCCGCCGCCTGTTCGGCGACATCAAGAGAATTTCTGCCGATGGCGCGTGACCCGGCAGAGTTATCGTTGCGCACATGTATGGCATAAAGCCTGTTTCCCCTAGCGTATGGATTGCGGGTAAGTATGGCAAGCTCGACGAGCGACGCGGCAGTTATAGGATTTGACACGGATATAAGCGTATTTGACGACCGCCCTGTGGAGCCGCTATCTTCCGACTGGCCTTCCAGCTGTTGCAGTTTAAGGCGCGATGCGGCACGCTCGGTGACTATCGAAGAGATGGTACACGTCACGAGAATCATCACTATTGTACCGTTGAGTACCTCTTCACCAAACATACCGATATTGAAACCAATCATCACTGCGGCAAGCGTCGCAGCGGCCTGGGCGTTGGAAAGTCCGAATATCATGCTACGCTCAGCCCCGTTCATTTTGTAAGTGCGCTGTGTGAGCCACGCAGCAATCCATTTCACAAGGGTAGCCATGACAGTCATCACAGCAGCCACATACACGGTATTCCAGCTCTTGACAACCACCCCGACATTTATCAACATTCCCACCCCGATAAGGAAATAAGGGATGAAAATCGCATTGCCGACAAACTCGATACGATTCATCAACGGTGACATGTTCGGGATATACCGGTTAAGCACGAGTCCGGCGAAGAAAGCACCGAGCACACTTTCAAGCCCTATCATCTGCGCCGAGAAACTGGCAAGAAACACCATCGCGAGCACATAGACAAATTGCGATACATTGTCACTGTATTTCTTGAAAAACCATCGCGTAAGCCTCGGAAAAGAATACACCACCACTATACAATATAGCACGAGGCGCAACAAAAGTTTCAGCACCTCACTTATATTGAAAGCGCCGTCGGAATAGATGCCGACACACACAGCAAGCACGATAAGCGCGCCGAGCACAGTCACTATCGTACCTGCTATCGTTATGATGACCGCCGGAGTCTTGGTAAGCCCGAAACGCGACACCACCGGATAGGCTATAAGCGTATGGGATGCATACATGGAGGCAAGCAACACCGATGTCAGCCAGTCAAGTTTCAAAAGATAATATGACGACACGGTGCCAAGCACCATCGGCACAAGAAAGGTGTACATACCGAAGCACAGTCCCTTCTTGAGGTTTTTCTTCAGATGGTACATGTCAATCTCTATACCGGCAAGAAACATCAGATAGAGGATGCCTACCTGACCGAAAATCGCGAAACTCGCATCACGTGCCAGCAACCCTATGCCATAAGGGCCGACAACAATGCCGGCGACAATCATGCCTATGATATGCGGAATCCTCAGTTTATTGAGCAGCAACGGCGACAACAGTATGATGACCAGCACGATAAAAAAAATCAATACCGGATCATTCACAAGGACCGCTGCATTCATAACGCTCATACCCATATATCCTGAGAATATTTTGTTACAAATTTAGCACTTTTTCACCAAATAAAAAAAGGAGGCGGCTCTCGTCGACTCCTTTCGTAAATAAAATAAAGGCTTAAAAGAATAAAATCTTAGTTTGTACAGAGGTTTCTTATAAGGATATATTAATCTTCAAATTTCTTTCCGTGAGCTATCATATACTGTGCAATCTGCACTGCATTGAGAGCCGCACCTTTCTTTATCTGGTCGCCGACCACCCAGAATGAAAGCCCGTTCTCGCATGTAAGGTCCTTGCGGAGACGCCCTACATATACGGGGTCTTCATTGGCGATGTCAAGCGGCATCGGATACTTTTTGTTTGCCGGGTCGTCAAGCACTATCACGCCTTCTGCCTCTGAAAGAGCCTTGCGCGCTTCTTCAAGCGATATCGGGCGCTCGGTCTCTATCCAGATAGACTCGGAATGAGCCCTCATAACCGGGACACGTACACAGGTCGCGCTGACCTCGATACCGGGGGCATGCATGATTTTTTTCGTCTCGTTATACATCTTCATCTCCTCTTTTGTGTAGCCGTTGTCGGTGAACACATCAACCTGAGGGATTACATTGTAAGCGAGCTGATAGGCAAACTTCTCGACTGTAGGCTCCTCGCCTCTGCCTATCTGGGCATACTGCTCGATAAGCTCGTCCATAGCGGCAGCACCGGCACCGGAGGCAGCCTGATAGGTCGCAACATGCACACGGCGTATCGGTGACAGGTCGTTAAGCGGCTTAAGCGCCACAACCATCTGTATAGTCGTACAGTTAGGATTGGCTATGATATTGCGGGGCGTGTTGAACGCATCGTCACCGTTGACCTCGGGCACTACCAGAGGCACATCATCATCCATGCGGAAAGCGCTCGAATTGTCAATCATTATAGCGCCATGCTTCGTGATTGTCTCGGCAAATTCACGCGAGGTACCCGCCCCGGCAGATGTAAACGCGATGTCCACACCCTTGAAGTCATCGTTATGTTTAAGCTCCTTCACCTCGATTTCCTTACCGCGGAACGTATATTTACGACCTGCGCTACGAACCGAGCCAAACAGCAACAGCTCGTCAACAGGGAAATTCTGCTGGTCGAGAACGCGAAGAAACTCCTGACCGACGGCACCACTGGCACCCACTATCGCAACTTTCATAGACTTCCTATTTCTTTTTTAATCGCACAAAGTTATGTATTTCTTTTCTTTTATGCAAATTTCAGAAAATGAAGCCTGAAAAAATCTCAAAAAAAGTCTTGATTGTCACAACAGGCGATGCCGTGATGCCATCAACAAGTTATCTCAAGCGGGGGTCAGAAAGTCACTGACAACTGCGCCTGCAGACGGTTGGTATGGAGCGACGCATCGTCAAATGACTTACGGTGACCGTAGTCATATTCCACTCCCACTCCTACGATTTTACTTACTGAATATATCAGGTTTGCCACTGCATAATCGCCATATCTGTACTGACCCTCACCGGGAAGCGTGCCCGACGGCGCCCAGTTTGTCACATGACTGTAAGCGGCGTTAAACGACAGACGCGACGTGATGTCGACCGTCATTCCGGCTGTCAACCCCATCGATGTCATGAGGCGGCATCGTCCAGCCTTGTCGGCATCAGGCACAGCGTCAAGTCCCATGCCGGTATTATCCTGAAGATAGTTGGATATACCCTGACCGTATGTGGCGTCATAATACAGTGTCAACGCCGGGAGCACCTTGGCAAGTCCGGAGAGCTGTACACCCCAGCCTACCGGAGTACGGTTTTTAGCTGCCGCCACGTCACGATACTGGATAGGTCGCACGATACCGGAAAGTCTCACATGACTGTCGCCGCCATCCCAGCCATATTGCAGATACAACGGTATAGCCGGTATACGCTGATTGACCGTCGACGTAGCCGTGCCATTGCCTGTGGTGATGTCGGCGGTAGGCGCGTCTATACCGATGGCACCCGTAAGTGAGGATGTGAAATCATGAATATACCCGGCTGTAAACAGAGTCACGTCGGCAGAGCCGTTCGGTCCCTGGTCATCTATCGTATAAGGCATCGCAGCGCCATCGGCAAAAAGGCTCGATGTGTAACCGACCTGAAATCCGCGGTAAGTCACGTAGAAGTGTGACACATCAAAACCGTAGTCATTGCCATTGTTAATTTCCGCCTTGAAAAATAATCCTACCTTATCTTTTGTGCCCGGCAATGCCACTGCGTTGATATAGAATGATGACGTAAGGGCGGTAAATCTCAGGGAAGCGCCATTGCCGGGGGTACGCGGCGTAATGGACGAGGGCACGAAAGCGTAAGGCGACGGCATCTCGTCGCCGAAATCAAGCACGCCCTCGCCAAGGAACTCGGCACCGATACCGAGATAAAACTTATTGTCTTTTCCTACTATCGCAAACCGGGGCAATCCTGTGTCATTTTTTCGTTTCGGCGCATTGTCGATAAATTCTTCCTGAACATCGACAGCGGCGTTCTCGTCGCCCACAATCACCGAGACTATAGTCTCATCATCGGGACTCTGCGCCATCAAGGGCGCCGGCAATAACAGCGAGCAACTTGCCAATGTAATAAATGCAGACTTTTTCATCATAAGTAACTTTTAAATAAAAAACCTTTCTATTTTGTTTCATTTGGAGCGGAAGCGTCAAGCGGTTTCTTGCCATAGGCGGCAAGTTCGTCATTGACACTGAAAGTGAAGGAATCGCGCCTGATTATGGCAATGACCAATACCACAGCCATACATGCGGCGCTTATAATAAACGCGGCAACAGAGTTCAGTCCGACAAAGAACAACGGGCATATAGCCACGCCGAGATAGTTTGCCGACATCACATACGACAGCACCTTGGTCGAATGTGCCGCCGACGGTGCAAGCTCCGATGCCTTGTCATAGAATATAGGCTGCAACGCACCGTAACCGAATCCCATTAGCGACGCTCCGATAAAATATGCCGCCAATGTCGGGCAGAAAGCTATTATCAACGGACCTACGATCATCATGATAATGCATACCGGTATGGTCAGCCTACGCAGGAAACATACAATCTTGCCCAGGAAAAATCCCGGAAGCGTCACCATCAGATAGAATACCGCGCTTACATAACCCGTAGCATCGTCGCTCATGTGGTGAGCCGACATAAGGAACGGAATGAAAAATGACAACGTGATGCCCGCGACAGTGACAATCAGATAGAAAAATATGATACCGCACAGACGTTTGCGTATTTCGCTTACGGGAAGCCCGGCTGACTTAATATGAGCCTGCACCGGCGTAGCCACATCGCCGCCTCCGTTGAGCGACATATAACGCCGCGACAGGAACACTGACATAACCAGCGGCACTATCGGCATAAGATATACGACAAAAGGGAGATGCCAGTTTTTCCCCTCTATCAACCCTACTGCAAGCGTGGCAAGCACAAGCGTACCGTTGGCGATACCCGACTTTATACCCATCTGCTCCAATCGGTATTTACCGGTAAAAATCTCGGCAAGAAGTCCGGCGGCAAGCGGTATCACAAGTCCGCATCCCATGCCGAGCACGCAGCTCACGATAATCAGTCCGAGAATGGAATCGACAAAGAAATAGGCGATACCGGAAATAAGGAATACAGCAAGTCCGAGCACCACCAGTCCAACCTTGTTACGGCTCACGGAGAGTTTTCCGGATAGAAGAATGAAGGGGAATATACAGAAATTCGGAAGTATCTCCAGCAACTGACATTCCAGATGAGTGGCACCGGGAAAAACCTTGTCAATCACGCTCATCAATGGTGATATCGCAAGACCGGGCAGGTCAACCACAAGCGACAGCGACCATACGGCTATCAATGTAAGCAAAGGGATATAGCCTCTGCCTGTAGGCACACGTTTCATAATCGTGATAACTCTTGAAAATTTAACAGATAGAATAATTTGCATCAGAGGAGACTCTTATAGAAAGTCTGTATCTTATCAATATAGACAATCTCTTAAATTTTCATGGAAGCTGCGTCATGACCTCGGCCGCGACACAGCATCCACGAAAAATAGATTTTCAAGAGCCGGTTGCCAGTGACGGCAATATATTACTTTCCAGCAGCGGAGCCGGCAGGCTCGCCATCCTCCTTGGAAATCCGGGCAACAGTCGCAGCAATCTCTTCGGGAGTCGGCTGGTAATCACCGTTCCACTTGGACACCTGTGACGGAAGGCGGTTCTCAATCTGCCAGTCAAACGGGTAGAACTTGTCGGCAACGGCAGGGTCTCTCCACGATGGTTTACGACAACCGTAGACTATAAGCGGCACACAGAAGAACACTGCAGCACCAATCAAGATTATAAGCACATAAACCACAGGGCTGCCGGTATTGATCTGCGACGGCGGGATGAAGCTAAGTATCATGGCGACAACTGCACCGATAATACCTACTCCCGTCACGATCGCCTCACCGAATTTACCGCCGGGGACACGGAAACCGCGATGCTTTGCCGGCTGGGTGTGGCGCAGGCGTATAAACGCGAAGTAAATCATCAATACGAGTATCAGATAAATCACCGTAGCCATCTGCGACATCACCTGATAAGCCGATTCAACTGACGGAAGCACTACAAGCACGAACGCAAGCAAGGTCACAAACAGAGCCTGTACATAAAGGATAGGCTTGTTTACACCACGCGAGTTGGTCTTCTGAAGTGCGCGCGGAAGATAACCGCTCTCGCCTACAGCGACAAGACCTGTCGACGGGCCTGCAATAATTACGCTCACCTGACCGATGACTCCGAAAGTGATAAGCAGTGCCATCACATTACCGAGCCAGGGCACACCTATAGAAGCCCATAGGTCATTGTAGGCGACAAGCAGCGATGCAAGAAGATTGATATCTTTTGCAGGTACTACAAAACCGATGGCAAGTGTCGCGAACACAAACAGCGCCACAATCACCGCAACCGCCGTGAACATGGCGCGCGGGAACTGCTTTGCCGGATCTCGCATATTCTGCACATGGACTGCATTCATCTCCATACCGCCGTAGAACAGAAATATCGAGGCTGCAAGCACAATTGTGCCGATTTTTGTGAAATCAGGGAAGAATGACTCATGAGTAAGCATGATAGGCTTGCCCATGCAGAAATAAGCGACACCGAGTATGATAAGGATAGCACCCGGTACGATTGTACCGAACAAACCGCCCAACGTACTCAACATCTTTGAAGATTTCATGCCTCGGAATGCCATGAAATTACAGAACCAGTACACGCCAAGCACAATAAGAAGCGTATAAAGTTTATTTGACGCAAGACGCGCATCAAATGACTCCGGCCAGAAAATATATGCAAGCGAGACCGCACCAAACATAAGCACGGCAGGGAACCATATTACAAGTGTCTGCCATTCAAGATACATCGCCGACCATCCCCAACGGGTGCCGAACGCTTCTGACACCCAACGGTAAAGACCTCCCGAATGTGTATATGTGGAGGCAAGTTCGGCACACACCAGAGAAAACGGGATAAGGAATACTATCGCAGCGAAGAGATAGTAGAATATTGACTGTATGCCAAATTCCGCCTGGGAAGGAAGACCGCGGAGGCTCACCACCGTGGTGATGATCATCACTGTCATCGCACCGGTTGAAATGAGAGCCTTCGCGGGTTTACTTTCCTTAGGCTGAATTACAGGCTTTTGTGTATTAGGAGTAGCCATAAGCCTAAGTTTTTAAATTATGTGTTTTATGTTTCCTAAAGTTCTACTACAGGGTAGATTTCACCGATCTTGGTACCTACTTTATAGTGAGTTCCGAGATGAGCGGAGATAGATACGTTCATGTTGGCTGAGAACAGATAAACGATATCAGAACCACCAAACTGGAAGTAAGAAATCTCATCACCCTTCTTAAGAGCCATACCCTCTTCTGCGGTAACGACAACTGAAGATACCTGAGGCATCGCAATCGGGAGGATAGCCACATAACCATACTTAGTCTCAAGCACAATCAGACCACGGGTCTGCATGAACTCATAACCTGCCTGGTCAGGAGCGGTGGCGCGCCATGCCTCAACCTGGTTGGTTGCGGGATTAACCTTATCAGGCACAGCAACGAGGTCAACGTAGCAAGCACCCTGGATTACACGTGCCTCACGTACAATACCCGACAGAGGCGCATGCTGACGATGATAATCGGTCCAGCTCAGGAATGAGTGACACCACATACCGCCTTTGAATTTATCCTTGTAGGGGCTGCCTTCAAGAAGCTCGTCGATACTCCAGTCAAGACCTTTGATACGTACATGGGTGTCAGGACGGATTTCCCACTGACCGCCGAAACAAGCATCGGCAGGGTGAACGATGATCTTGTCATCATCGATAGCTGCGATAGGACGATAACCGGGTTTCACGTGACGGGCAAACATCTGGTTGAAGGTCTTCCAGCCACCACGCGGCTCAAGATACTCATCCATGTTATAGACTGCACAGTCGTAGAACGACTTGACGCTGTCGTCAGTAATTGATTCGGGGCTGTCCAACCAGTCACCGATAGCATAACAGTAATTTACCATCCACTTCGATAGCGGAGTAAGTTCAGGCTGCTGGTCGGCAGGAGCACACGGGGTCTGAAGTGACTTGACCGGTTCCTGGTCCAAAAGGAAGAATGAACGGAACAAATGCTGATATACATGAGTTCCTTCACGGTTTTCAGCCGGTACCCAATGAGTGTAAGCCTCAAGATAGTCAAGGTAATCCTCGATAGTCTTCATGTCGGAAAGACCGGGAATCTTATAGGATACGACCTTTGCAATTGCTTGATTAAACTTGTCTTCCCAATTGTTTTCCTTGATAAGGTCCGCAAGCTCCTGCACAGCGGGAGAATACTTCTTGTCTGCCATAGTAATTTGTTTTTTTGTTTGGTTTGAAATAATTTATTGCTTAAACTGGGCACCGGCATTAAGATAGATTCCCAATAGTCACTGTACCCGATTTATCTTTTTCTAAATACATATACTAAACACATTCACATGCAAAAAAGATTATGGCTGATTTTATTTTAACAAAAAAAGATGCATCAGAAACCTGACACATCTTTTACATAGAGATTACACGCGCCTAAATCCGCATGGGTCACTTTCGTATATGGGTACCGAGCGACAGGTCGTCGAGCGCAGAGGCACGGGTGATAACCACTTCACTTACACCGGCATCAAGTGCGTTGAACGCATTTTCAAGCTTGGGCAACATGCCTCCGGTCACTATACCCTCCTCCTTCAGCGACGCAAAGAGCGCAGGGTCTATTTCCGCGATTACAGATTCATCGTCGTTCTCGTCTCGGAGTACTCCCGGCTTCTCGAAGCAATACACGAGCGACACATCGAAGAAAGGCGCAAGTCCTTTTGCCGTCTCGCCCGCCATCGTGTCGGCGTTGGTATTGAGAAGATGTCCTTCCCCGTCGTGGGTAAGCGGGGCAATCACCGGCACGACACCTGACCGCAACAATGCGGAAAGCGCCTCGCCGTTGACCCGGTCGACATCTCCGACCCACCCGTAATCGACGCTTTTTACAGGGCGCTTGTGACTATGGATTATGTCCATGTCGGCACCGGTCATGCCGAGCGCATCAATCCCAAGCGACTGAAGTCGTGCCACGACCTTCTTGTTGACAAGTCCGCCGTAGACCATTGTCACCACGTCAAGCATCGCATCGTCGGTCACGCGACGCCCGTCAATCATCAGGGTCTCGATGCCGAGTTGGGCGGCAACCTTCGTAGCCGACCTTCCTCCGCCATGCACAAGCAGCTTGAATCCATCGATAGCGGCAAAATCACGGAGAAGCGAGTCAAGCGACTCCTTCTCCTCGACAATCTTGCCACCCACTTTTATTATCGTGAGTTTATCTCTCATCTTGAAATCATGTTTACTCCGGTAATTACTCTTCGGTCTCTGCGGCAAACTCCATTAGATACGCCTTTATGAAACCGTCTATGTCACCATCCATCACACCGTTGACATCGCTTGTCTGCCAGTTGGTACGGTGGTCTTTTACACGACGGTCGTCAAACACATAGCTTCTTATCTGAGAGCCCCACTCGATTTTCATCTTGCCATCCTCAATCTTGCGCTGTTCGGCGAGACGGTGCTGCAACTCCTTGTCATAAAGAATCGACTTGAGTTGTCGCATGGCATTCTCCTTGTTTTTAGGCTGGTCGCGTGTCTCGGTATTCTCGATAAGAATCTCTTCCTTCTCGCCGGTATATGGGTCGACAAACTGATAACGCAACCTTACTCCCGATTCAACCTTGTTGACATTCTGACCTCCTGCACCGCCGCTTCGGAACGTATCCCACGACAGTGCCGCCGGATCGACCTTCACCTCAATCGTGTCGTCGACAAGCGGAGTGACAAACACTGACGCAAACGATGTCATGCGCTTTCCCTGGGCATTGTAAGGCGACACCCTCACAAGACGGTGTACACCGTTCTCGCTCTTCAGATATCCGTAGGCAAACGCGCCGTCAACGTCAATCGTGACCGACTTGATACCCGCCTCGTCGCCTTCGAGCATGTTGGCTATCGATGCCTTGTAGCCTTTCGACTCACACCAGCGCAGATACATGCGCATAAGCATCGACGCCCAGTCCTGGCTTTCAGTGCCGCCCGCACCGGAGTTGATTTTCAACACCGCGCCAAGCGAGTCTTCCTCGCGGCGCAACATGTTCTTGAGTTCAAGAGCCTCGATTTTCTCCATTACCGAGCCATACATCGTGTCAAGCTCACTCTCCTCGACAAGACCTTCCTTCAGAAAGTCCCAGGCAAGCTGGAGTTCACCCACAGCCTTGTCAAGCTCATCGTAGCCGTCAATCCACTGATGCAGCTCTTTTACTTTTTTCATCTGCGCCTGCGCCTCTTTCTGATGTTCCCAGAAATCAGGCACATGGGTGCGCAGCTCTTCTTCCTCTACTTCGACACGCTTACTGTCGATGTCAAAGATACCTCCCCAGCGCATCCTTGCGCTCTATCGTCTCTTTTAGCTGTTCAAATGTAATCATCTGAGTCTTTGTTGAAATATATTAGTAAAAAATCTTCTGTAGGTCATTGTGCATACATAGCCTCTATCTCCCTGGCATATTTATGGTTGATGACAGGGCGGCGTATCTTCAGCGTATTGGTAAGCTCGCCGCTCTCCATGGTAAACTCCTTGGGAAGCAGCGTGAATTTCTTCACTTTCTCATAACTTGCAAATCCTTTCTGCAACTTTTCGATACGCTCCTCAATCATGCGCTTTATCTCGTTGTTGTTCACCAGGTCGACCACACTCTTATACTGTATATGGCGTTTCCGGGCATATTCTTTTAACGCCTCGAAAGCCGGAATGATAATGGCGGTCACATATTTCCGCTGGTCACCGATCACAGCAACCTGCTCTATGTATTCATCCTCGCCAAGACGGCTTTCTATCGCCTGCGGGGCAATGTACTTGCCGTTGGAGGTCTTGAACAGGTCCTTGATGCGCTCGGTGAGTATCAGCGCGCCTGTGTCATCGATCTTCCCTGCATCGCCTGTGCGGAACCATCCGTCGGCTGTAAACGCGGCGGCTGTCTCTTCCGGCTTGTTGTAGTAACCTGCCATGACAGTAGGTCCTTTCACGTATATTTCGTTCTGCTCGCCTATCTTTATCTGAATGCGAGGCATAACCGTGCCGACAGTGCCTATCTCATAGCCTATCTTCGGGAAGCAGGTCACTGTAGCCGTGGTTTCAGAAAGACCATAACCGATAATGACGGGAATACCGCATGATTGCAAAAACTCCGTTATCGATGCAGAAAGGGGGGCGCCGGCGGTAGGGAAAAGCGTACCGTGCTCGATACCAATTACCTTACGCATAGGTCCGAACACCCGCTTGTCAAAAAAGCGGTATTGCATCTCAAGCCAGCGCGGCACCTTACGCCCAAGCCTCACATAATCCAAATTGCGCCGACGACCTACGACAAGCGCGCGTTTCACAAGGAGTTTCTGCACGGCGTTCATACGCGAAATCTTAGCCATGACAGCGGCATAGACCTTCTCCCAGAATCGCGGCACACTGCACATACATGTCGGATGTGTCTCGCGTATCGAGGTCTGGATATTATGCGGGTCAAGGTTGACATACACCTTTATTCCCACCACCATACAGTAATAGGTCCATGCCTTCTCGAAGATATGGCTCAACGGCAGGAAACTTATCGAGGTGTCTTTATCGGAAAGCATCGTAAGGCGTTCCTGATGTATGGTCATTGCAGCGTCAAAGCATGAATGTAGCAATATCGCCCCCTTTGGCTCTCCGGTGGTGCCGGAAGTGTAAAGCAACGTGGCGATGTCATCGGGACGCGCCGCCTCCGTGCGTGCCGCGACCTCTTTCTTGCACAGTTCACCGGCAGCGGCTCCAAGCTTCAGGAAATCCTCAAATGTCATCGTGTGATTGTCGTCGGGGTGGAGCTTCACTTTTTCATAAGTGATTATCTGCTTAAGACAATGGCATTTCGCCGCAACCTTACGGGCTATATTGTATTGTTCCTCATTTCCCGTGAAAAGTATCGATACACGCGCATCCTTAACTATATATTCCACCTGCTCCTCGCTGCTCGTGGCATAAATCGACACGGGCACGGCTCGGTTGGCAAACGCGGCAAAATCGGTCACAAGTATATCGGGCCTGTTTGCCGAGAACACACCAACGGTGTGAGTCGGCTCTATCCCAAGAATCTCAAACGCACACGCCGCCTTGTCGACATCCACGCTGAAAGCATTCCATGAAATCTCATCCCATGAGCCTTGCAATGTACTCTTGAAACAGAACACAGCCCTGTCACCATACTTATGCGCCTGTTTGCGTACAAGACTCGTCAATATATTTGGCATAATCTATAAATTTGCTTGGGCAAAGTTAACCCCTGACGACTACTTAATAACACTCTCCTACCCCTTTTCTCACTTTTTGTTAACATTCATTTACAATAATCTTCCCGCCGCCATCAGCATTTAACTATCTATAACAAGTACTCAGTTATATAAATAGACCGGGTGCAAGAGCCTTAGCCCCGACACCCGGAATTATCATTACCAAAAATTCGGTTATCACAGACGAAGCTTGAAGCCTACCTGTACAAGACCCTGTGCACCGAAACCGATTTCACCGAAAAGCGAGAAAACATTGGTCAGACCTACCGTAGCACCCACCGGGTTAATCTGGAATGCGAAATAACCTTTGTTCTTACTGTCATCCTCCCATGTCTCGTGCATGATGACCGAACCGATGCCTACTTTTCCGTAGACAGTCACGATACGGTTTCTGTAATAGTCATAACGACCGTTGAGCATTATGGCATGGTAGTAAAAATGGTTGTCATCCCATTTCTTTCTTGTAGTGCTTGAGAAAGTGTAGGAAGGACCAATCCAGAAATTTGGCGCGATATTCACATTCACACCGACATTGAGCGCGCCCCATGCGTTGTTGACATCGGGACCTCCGTCATGACAGTCCATCGCATCCATCTGGGTATAACCACCATAGCTGGCAAATACTTCGGTACGCTGAGCCAAAGCGGCACCATAAAAACCGACAATCAGCAAGAGTGCGACTAAATACTTCTTCATAATAGTAAGTTTAAATTGTTTAAACGACATTAAATTTAGTTCCGTCATTTTAAACAATCTTAATCGCAATATAGTTTAACAACGTCCGAGAAATGAAGATACCCATCATTAACTGTCATAGGTTCAAGGATTTTGCCTCAGCATGGCAACACAGCAATCAATCTACTTGGGTGTTGCAAAACTACCAAGATGTAGGGACGTGCCTTTGGCACGTTTATATAATATCTTGATTATCAGCTCAACATCGCAAAGCGATGTCCCTACATTGATGGCAAAATCACAGTTTTGCAACACCCTCTTACAGCTACGCGCAACATTCCGGAACAGCAGTTATATACTGATTTGCAAGCCGTTGTAGGGGCGAGTGGAAGCTCAATGTCACTAATTTAAGGACTTTGCCCGGAAAGGGCAAGATAGAGTTTACCGCGGGTAGCCCCGGATGGGACACCCGTGGAATGTAAGCCTCACCACCCTATACAACCCTGAAACGGGTTGCATAAATATATACTAATCAAGCGGCTATGCAACCCACTCTCCGGGGTTGAACCAAGGAGAGAGGAGCTTGAGCCACGGGTATGCCTCCGGCATTACCCGCGGATAACAGGATGAATCCCCCTTGCGGGGATTTATGGCTCTTGCGACTTAAGTTAGTGACATTGAGTGGAAGCTCGCCCGCACTCCGCTCAGTTTTTCCGAGTTTCAGAATTTGATGGAGAAGCGGGTGAGTCCGTCGCTACCGGTTCGGAGCGAGAATGTGCAGTCGTGACGGGTAAGCACCTCGCTGATGAATAGCAGACCGAGCCCGCGCCCGTCGGCTTTCGACGAGAAAAACGGCGTGAAAATCTTCTGTTGCGTAGCCTTGTCAATACCGGCACCATTATCGGTGACACATATTCCCGCAGGAGAGTCACTGACAGAAATTACGATATCTCCACCGGAGCCTATGCTCTCCACCGCATTTTTGACAAGGTTTATCATCACCTGCTCCATCAGCACACGATCAATCATTACATTCACCTCATCACCCGACTGTTCAAAACGCAACCTTATATCCTTACCGGCACACAGGCTCTCCAGAAGCGGAAGCGTGTCGGCGATAAAACGGTTAAGATCCGACGGCGATAGTTGCGGCTGCGGAATCTTGACCACATCGGCAAACGACGTGATAAAACGGCTCATGCTCTCACAGCGACGGCGACACACCTCCAGCGCTTCCGCCATATCAGGGTCATCGGTCACGGAGGCGGCGGTGTCGAGCACAGAACCCACGCCTCCCATAGAGTTGTTGACCTCGTGAGCCATCATCCTTATCACCTTCTCGTAGGCGCGCTTCTCCGCCTTTATCACTTCATCGGTCAATTTCTCAATCATTATAAACGGATGGGCATACCCCTTGTCCATAAATGACAGGCGCGCACACCGGTATATCATAGAATCGCTGAGGCGCAGTGTCGTAGTCGTCCCCTGCCGTACCGTTACAAGAGCCTCGGCAAGCGCACCTTGCAATTCGTCCGGCTTCTTCCCGGTGAGCATTTCGCGGGAATCCACTTCCAGAAACCGCAACGCGGCGTCGTTAGCCATCATCACGCAGTCATGGTCGTCAAGAATCATGATGCCCATAGGCGAGGCGGCTATGAGAAGGTCAAGAAAATGATTCTGCTCCCTCACATGCAACCGTTCCTCCTTAAGACTCGCCATCATGCCGTTAAACATCTCGACTATGCGGTCAGCCTCCCGCTGTCCCACAGGCGACAATCGGCTGCTGAAATCCTGTTCGCGCAACAGGTCGATACCGTTGGCAATCGTATTTATCGGCTTGATCAGCCGAGCATAAAATACCCAGAGGAGTATAAGGCATAGTGCAAGAAGCCCCTCCGCGATAAAGAATGCTCTTGTGCCGCTGCTACCGACCGTCACGAGGAGTGCCGCCCCGAAAGCGACTATCAGCACCGCCAATAATATGAACACCACGTTACGCCTCATGTCGATAATCCGAATTTTTCCATGCGGCGATACAGCGCCTGACGGCTTATGCCGAGCTGTGCCGCTGCAGCCGACATATTGCCTCCGCACTTTGCAAGTGCCTTTTCAATCGCCGCGCGCTCTATATCCTCCAGACTGCCCGAAGCAGTGACATTGGTTATGTTGGTGTCGGGGCTGAGAGCCGCCGCATCCCTGAATGCCTGAGCATCGAGCGTGGAAGCGGCATTTATCAGCATCGTACGCTCGACCAGATTTTTCAGTTCGCGTATATTTCCCGGGTAAGGAAGCTGCGACAGATATGCCATCGCTTCCGGCGTGATGTCGGGGATATCCATACGGTTGGCTTTGCCAAACTGCCGCGCGAAATGATTCACAAGCTCCGGTATGTCGCTCTTCCGCTCACGCAACGGCGGCAACGTCACGGTAATAAGGTTGATTCGGTAAAACAGGTCCTCGCGAAATGTGCGTTCGGCTACCATCGCCGACAGGTCGGCATTAGTGGCACACACCACGCGGATATCAACCTTGCGCGGCATACTGTCGCCCAACACCTCGAATGTATGTTCTTGAAGCACACGGAGCAGCTTCACCTGTGAATTGAGGTCAAGCTCGCCTATCTCGTCGAGAAATATCGTGCCTTTGTCTGCCACCTCGAAACGGCCCTTGCGGTCGGCGGTCGCACCGGTAAACGCCCCTTTCTTGTGACCGAACATCTCGCTTTCAAAAAGCGACCGCGAGATGCCGCCGAGATTGACCTTGACAAACGGCGCTCCCTGACGGCGGCTGTTGGCGTGGATAGTCTCGGCTATAAGCTCCTTGCCGGTACCGTTCTCCCCCATTATCAATACCGATGCATCGGTGGCGGCTATGCGCCTCACCGTGTCAAGCACACTCATCAATGCAGGGGATGACCCGATGATGCGTGACCGGTCAAACTCCCCACTGCCGGCATTGCCGCCGGAGAGATCTATTGCGGTCGTTATACGACTCAGAAGCGCTTTATTGTCCCACGGCTTAGTGATGAAGTCGAGCGCACCCGCCTTTATCCCCTCCACGGCAAGCGGTATGCTGCCCCATGCGGTCATGAGTATCACCGGCACCTCGGGACGGAATATCTTTATCTGACGCAACAGTGTCAGCCCCTCGTCGCCTGTGGTGGTACGCGTGAAGTTCATGTCAAGCAACACAAGCTGTGGCGCCTCGTCCCTCACCGTCTCCATCGCCTCCGAAGGGCCGGGGACCGCTTTCACCTCATAACCCGCCTTGCGCAGGAGCATCGACAGCGAAAGCCTTATCGCGTTGTCATCGTCGACTATCAGTATCATATCACAAAGGTAGCAAATTTTACTTGACAATCGCCTCGATGTCGGCATCTATTCCCGTGCCGGTGGCAAAATCCCACAGCGTGAGACTGCGAAGCTGGTAATAATAGTACCAATATAGAAACAGCTCGGAAATATAGTTGCTTCTCGAAGCGTCTTTACTCGATTGCGAGTCGTTAAGCTCAAGGGTTGATATCTTGCCTATCATGAAGGTCTCCACATTGGTGTGGTAACGCTTCATGGCTATCGTGTCGGCTCGTGACGCGATATCGACAAGTGCCTGCTGATTGTTGAAGCGTTCGACGAGTATGAATATATCCTGGTTGAAATTCATTGTCTCCTGACGCAATCGGCTTTCAACCACCTCCCGGTTGCTCTCAGCCACCTTTACCTGCCCGCGACGCTTGCCCCAGTCAACGATGGGAATCCGGAATCCGATTTCCACTACCTGATTGTCTTTTAGTGCATCGTAGGCTCCACGTATATTGTCGGCGGTGCCGGTGTAACCTACCTGTGCAAACAGGGTGATTTCACGCATGTTGCCTTTCGCTTTCGCCACTTCATAGTCGGCTTCGAGCTGACGGCGGCGTATATTTTTGGCAAACGAGTTGTTGGCACGTGCCTTTTCAAGCACGTCATGATACTCCACGACTGCCTGCGGGATTGTCTCGGGCAACACCGGCTCAAGTTCTACCGATTCATCGATGCCGAGAAACGAACGCATCTGAAACATCTGCGATTTGTAATTGCTTTCGGTGTCGGTGAGTGTCGTGCGGGAGTTGAGCAGGTTGAGCTCGAGCTGAAGCAGGTCATTTTCGCTTATCTGCCCCATTGCGCGCTTCGCTTTCGCTACTTCATACAGTTTTTCGCAGTTGACATAGTTCTGATGTGCCGCCTTGACATTTTCCTTCAGCTTGAGCAGTGCAAAGAAATAGTCGACAGCCTTCATCGCCACCTGTTCGGTCGCACTCATGAACGCTGCCTTCGCTTCCTCGTAGCGCACCGGCTCTATACGGCGGTTCCATTTTATATGATTCACCCCGAATATGGGCTGGCTCAGCGTGAGAGCTACCGGCACCGACATGAAACGGTCAAACTTGTTTCCGTCAAGCTGCTTCAGATAGTCTATTGAAGTGTTGAGCGACAACTTTCCACCCGTCAACCATATATTCTGGTCGATTGACACCACTCCGCTCATCTGCAGGTTGTTATTTCTCACAAAAGTGTAAGATCCGTCATCGAGCTGATAGGTGCTGTAATTTTTACGGTAACTCGGCACCGTAGCCTGAAAGTTGACCTCAGGCAGAAGGTCGGCGCGAAATGTGCGGTACTGCCAGTAAGCCGTCTTCAGCTCATTCAACGCCACGGCGGCGTCAACACTTTGCGCGCGTGCTGTCGCGATAGCCTCGTCGAGCGTAATCGGCATGACAGTCGCCGGTGTCTCCGCTCTTGCCGTCAACATCACGACGGCAAGAGCTGCAGCGGTTAAGTGTCTATTCCCAAAAAGCATGTAACTATTAATTTAAGTATATTCTATAAAACTATTTTATAATTCCTTGAGGCAGTAGCAAAACAGGTAATTAGCTGTCGAAACGCGGGCTTGCTTCCACTCAATGTCACTAACATCGGGTTCAAGTGGCGTAAATCCCCGGAAGGGGATTCATCTTGTTAACCGCGGGTAATGCCGACGGCATACCCGTGGCGCAAGAGCCTCTCCCCTTAGACCAACCCCGGAGCGGGTTGAATAGTCACTTGATTAGCATACATTTATGCAACCCGTTTCAGGGTTGCGTTATTGCCGTGGTATCGCTTTCCGCGGGCGCACCTCCGGCGCTGCCCGCGGTTAACGACATCTTGCCCCCTTTCGGGGCAAAATCCATAAGTCGGTGACATTGTTATAATGGGAATCCTGCATCACAACGCTCTCCGAATCATTCATTTCTCAGGGCGGTCGCGGGGGTTATGTGCATGGCGCGGTATGCCGGAATGGCTATACCTACGACAATCATCACCGCCATTATAAGATATGTCACGCCGACACTCGCCAACATTCTTCCCCATGTAAAGAATCCGCCGTCGTAGTAGGCGTTAATCTCGAAATGAGCGAGATTGATGTCGACAATCAGTGCAAGCGGGGTTACAGCAGTCAGTAGAAGCAATCCTTCACTTATCAGCAGCCGGAATACATCGGTGCGTGTCGCGCCGCTAACCATTCTCACGGCTATATCCTGTGTGCGCTGCTGTGTGCGAAACCAGAACGTACCGAGCAATCCTAAGAATATGTTGAGCAGAAGGAATCCCATGCCCGCGAACATATTGCGCGTCTGCTGCTCAGTCTCCCTCAGATAACTGTCACGGATACGGTCAAACGGCACTATGTTGGAGATGTAGAGATTGCCTATACGGAAATGGCGGTCGATGTCGGCACGCAGATTTTCTTCAAAATCCTTGTCCATGTTGTCGCGCACTCTCACCACCCATTCGTTAGCGTTAGAGGTAGTGCCAATCGGCAACATTATCGTACGGTTCATCTGACCCTGCATGTAGTCGGAATATTTCACCGTGTTAAGCACGGCACCGACCTTGAAGGTTCTTGTAGTGTCCCAGTTGACATACACATCTTTGCCAAGTAAATCCTTCGCCGTCATCGCGCCGATATTTTCATTCATGTCAAGAAGATTCTCGCTGATGAGTATCTCTCCGCGTTTAAGTATCTCGGCAAGCTGCTCCGGGGTCTCGCCGTTGATGCCCGTGTAGCGGAACACCTTGATAAAATCGGGTGTCATCTCACGCTTTATGATAAATCCTGTCGGTGAGATGGTATCGTACTGGAGGTTTGTACCTGAGTTTGAAGTATCGTAAGGATAGCAGCAAAATCCGAGTCCTACCGACTCGATTTCAGGACGCTGACGCAGACGCTCTTCGAGCGTATGACGCCATTCCTCCCATTCCTCGCCCGTGGCGTCGGCTACGTAATCAGGCGATTTCTCGTTAAGTACCCCTACATCTATCCGGTAACAATGTTCCGCGTTAAAGCCGAGGGGCTCATGGACAAGCGCATACGAGACATAAATATAGTCAACTATATACCACATCACCACGCTCACTATAAACAGTTCCAGGGCAAGCCACAGGTTGCTGCGCCATTCATTTTTTATCTGCTTGAATAATTTCTGATTCATAATCGTCAAAGTTTAGCGTTAAGGGCGTTTACAACATTGGTCCGCGAAGCTCTCCACGCGGGGACTCCGCTGCTCAAGAGATTCAGGATGAAGCAGAAAAGCAATGCCCAGAAAAATGTTGACGGCTGTACAAGCATCGTCATGTCGACTTTCGGCTCGACAACTGACATCGAGTAAGGCTGTGCAAAAAGGAAGGAGCTGCAGAGCCATGCAAACGCCACACTCATCAACCATCCCAAGATGCCGGCGAAAAGTGTAAGCACGAGATTTTCACCCAGCAACCCGGCAAACAGCTCCGAGCGGCGACATCCGAAAGCACGGCGCACACCGATTTCCTCCACACGCCTGCGGAGGCGGCTGTCGGTCATGCTGCTGAGATTTATCGCCGGCACTATGAGCAATATCGTGTAGATGATAAAACGCACACGACGGGCTCCTTTGACATCAGGCTCGATGTTAGCCCACGCACCGCAACTCTGCTGCTCCTGGTCGTAAGGGCGGTTGCGTGTTATCATCTTCCATCCTGAAGAGGCTATCTCCTTATTGTATTTCTCGACATTTGCCTCATACTCCTGCTTTATATCAGCGAAATCCTTTCGGTCGCGGGCAAGTATGGTAACGGCAAGCGACCCCATGATGTCGCCGTTCCAACCGTCGCTGACTATATTGGTCGATGTGAACGGGACCCACACGGTAGCGTAGGCGCCGGTGGCAAGAGTCGAGACATCTTTCACCACACCGACTACTTTGTAGGGCACATAGTTTATTAGCAGTTCCTTGCCCGCTACATTAGCCGAGCCGAATACACGACGCGCAATACTTTCACTGATTACCGCCTCTGCAAGTCCCGCCTCGAATGCGCTCCTGTCGTAAGGCTTCCCGTCGATAAACGTGAAATCATACACTTTCCAGAAATTGTCATCGGTATCCATGACATCCGCGCTGATTGCGGGACTCGCGGGGAGAGCCACCGGCGAAGTAGTCGTACCGTAAGTGTAGATGGTGACCGCTTCGGGAGTTTTCATATCGCCGAACAGATAACGCGCCGACTTATAGCTGAGACATCCGTTTGACTCCCAATAAGTAGACGACCCTTCAACGCTCGTAATACTGGCTGCGGTCGCATGAAGAAGCCTGTCGCGGTTTCCTTCAGGGGCAAATGGCGCTACCTTCACCTGCTGCAGCATCACCACTACCATGATAAGGAATATCGACAATGCCGTACCTATCACGGAGATGATACTCAGCATCTTCTGAGCCTTCATCTGCACCCATGCCTGTTTTAATATATTCATATCCGTTTTTTCGTTTTAATAATCACTTCACTTGTCTGCCGTCGAAGAATCTGATTATACGGTCGGTGAGCTTCGCCTGGTCCTCGTTGTGGGTCACCATCACGATTGTGCGGTGATCATTCTTGTTCAGGTAGTGGAGGAGGTCCATCACCTCGGCGCCCATCTTGGAGTCAAGGTTACCGGTAGGCTCGTCGGCGAGTATTATCTCCGGATTTCCCACAATCGCGCGGGCTATCGCCACACGCTGACACTGTCCGCCCGAAAGCTGCGACGGCATGTGACGCATACGGTGGCTGAGTCCTACACGCTCAAGCACCTCCTTGGCAAGACGGGTGCGTTCGCTCGCCTTCATTTTGCGGTAAAGGAGCGGCAGCTCCACATTATCGATTACATTGAGCGAGTTGATAAGATGAAAACTCTGGAACACGAATCCGAGTTTCTCATTTCGGAATGACGACAGGGCATTGTCCTTCATTCCCGCCACATTCACCCCGTCAATCTCGACTGTGCCGCTGGTGGGGGTGTCAAGGAGTCCTACAACATTCAAAAGGGTCGACTTGCCGCATCCCGAAGGGCCCATCACGCTTACAAACTCGCCTTTCTCAATCTCGATGTTTACATTTTCAAGAGCTACTGTCTCGATTTCGTTGGTGCGATAGATTTTATTAATCTCGCTAAGTTTAATTATTGCCATATTATGATATTATTTTAATTGTCAATTAATTACTATATTCTATTTTATTGGGTTTGTAAGGTCAAAGGCAGGGAAAGACAAGGCTTTTACTGAAACTTCCTCTTGCATGAAACCACGCCTCATCCCCCTAAACCTTAAACCTTAAACTTTAAACCATCACTCATGCCGTAAGGCATCAGAGGGATTCACACTGCTTATACGCCATGCCGGAATACTGATACCCAGACTCACTACAATCACGAGGAGCACATACACCACAAGCGATACAACCGTGAAGTGAAGCGGCAGATTGTTTACCCAAGAAGGATCATAGGCATCGTAAGCCACTACATGATTAGCACGTGCAAGCCCCTCCTTGACGGCATATTGTAGGTAGATAAGGCAGCCGACGAGACACCCTATAGTGGTAAGAATCCATCCCTCGCCAAGCAGCATGAGCCTGATGCGCCCCGGTGTCGCCCCGAACGACCTCATCACGCCCGCCTCCTCGCTCCGCTTGCGTGTCTGTAGATAGAACACACCCGCCACTCCGAGCAAGAGATTGGCAAAGAAAAACACCGAAAGGAGTGTTTTGAGACGAATCTGGTTGGTCACTCCCTGAGAATAGGCATACTCCTTTCCAACAGTGTCGTAGCTCACTATCTCCTTGCAGGTATATACCCCCGACTGCATCTCGTCGATGCGCTCGTTGAAATCATGCAGGAATCGCGACATGTTGGCGCCATCTTTCAGTCTTATCACGATGCGGTATTCCGTATCGGGTACGAACTCAGGAAAATTGTAGGCAAGTAATGCCCCGCTAAAGGTGCTTTGGGGTCTTACATCCTCAACCACTCCCACTATGCGATATGAGCCTTCCGGTGTAAAATCCTCGTCATTCTCATTCATGTAGTGACCTACCGGATTTATTCCGGGGAAATAAAGGTCGGCTACGGTACGCGTCACCACGATGTTGCCTTGTGTAGGGGTGAGATTCTGGAGCTCCTCAGCGGAGGGAGACCCCGGAACGGCATCGATGCCGTAAGTCGTCAGATAATTCCAGCCGCTTATCAAGGGCATAATCTGCACTGTTATCCACACACTGTCTTTCCTGAAGCCACTCATGCTGGAGCCCCTGGCATCGGGATAACTCCAGTCTACGATAGTACAGCCCTCGACCTCCGGGAGATTGCCTATACGCGTAAGGAGATTGCGCAAGTCGGCTTCCGTCGAAGCGGTATCGTTGCGTTCATCGTCAGAATTACACATTGTCGTCACCATACATAGTTGCTCGCGGTCATAGCCGAGCGGCACACTGTCGATATAGCCTTGGACCACAATCGGGTCTATGAACACCCAGATTACGATGGTCACTATCACAATCTCTGCAAGCAGCCACGCCAGACGGCGGCGACGGCTCAGAAGATTTTTAAATATAAGTTTCCACATAGCGGTTATCTTTTTTCATTGATTGATGACACGATAGGATGACGCAGTGAGCGCCAGGCGGGGATGAAAGCCGACAACAGGTTCAGGATGATGCAGAGTGCCAGCGTGGCGGCAAACACGGCGGGGGCGAAAATCATGTCGCCGGTGACTGTGATTGTCGTGGTGTCGCGCACCACCTCATTGCTTGACAGCAACAGGTCAAACACCCACGCGCGGCAGAAATAAAGCACTATCCATGCCGTGATGAGCGCGATGGCTCCACCGGCAAGAGTGAACAGGAGATTTTCCCACATCACCTGTGAAAGCAACCGGCGACGCCGTGCCCCGAAAGCCTTGCGGATTCCCATCTCGGAGATGCGCGAATCCATTCTGCCCGCTATCATCGCACTGATGTTGATTGCCGGCACAAGCAGAAGAGCGAGCAGCACTGCAAGATTATCAATTACGACATCGGTCCAGGAGAAGTCGCTGGCGGGATATTCCTGAAATGCAGCGGTCACATGAGTGCGAGGCTGGTTGAACAGGTCTAATTTCCAATTATCGGCGGGGGCGTTGTGCTTTCTTACAAATTCAGCGACTTCTTTCCGAAGCGCCTTTTCCTGTGCATCATCTTTGACAAGTAATACGGCGCCGTATCCTCCACCCAAGAAGGGGGCGTCGGGATTCCATCCGGGGGCATCATGTCCCGACACCGACGTGTAAGGAAGAAACGCCTCGGCGAATGAAGCACGGATAAGACGGCTCGTCTGGCGTATGACACCACATACTGTATATGTTTCACCGTCAACGAGAAACTCTCTGCCGGTCACATTTTCCGATGTGCCGAAAACCTTGCGGGCGACACGGTCGGTGATTACCGCCACTTTTCTGCCGCTCTGAAAATCTGTGGCACTGAACGGTTTTCCTTCCAGAAATGTAAAATCATATATCTTGAAAAACGCGTCGTCGGTCGACTGAGTGGTAATCTCGTATATCTGTTTGCTGCCGACAGCTCCCACCGTGGCTCTGCTGTCATGTTTTGCGGATGCCGCCTCGACATTTTTCAGCTCATAGATAAACTCTTTTACGCCCCGGTAAGAGAGCATCGCCATCCCCGATGAAGTACTGTCGGGCTTAGTGTATTTCAGAAGGTCCACATAAAGTGTGCGCTCGCGGTTTACCTCCGGCGCAAGCGGCGCTATCTTGACATAATATATCACGGCAAATATCAGAACCGTCATTATGCTCAGCGCCACACCGCCTATGTAAAGTGACGTATAAGCCTTGTCGGCGCGCGCCTCAACGACAGTCTGCCTTATTATTTTCCTGAAATCCATCATTTTATCCTTATAGTTTTTCTGGTGTTGTACTCTTTCATGTCATTTATCACCACGCGGTCACCCGGTTCAAGACCGCTCTTTACCTCGACATGCTCGAAATTGCTGTCGCCGAGTCTAACCTTACGTCTCACGAGCTCATCGTCGCCATTGAGTACAAACAGTTCGTATTCGCCGGGGCCGGTGTAAAATGAGCCGTTGGTTACGCGTGTCACATCCTCTATCACGTCACACATCACATACACGTCGGTTTTCAGTCCGGAGCGCAGGCGACTGTAACTGTCGTCATCGAGCTGCACGGTGAACGCTATGACACCGTTGCGTGACAGCGGGGTGACATTGCTTACCTTTCCGGAAAGCCGCTCCTTGCCTATGCGCACCACGGCATCGCTGCCTACCGTCACACGGTCGCCGTAGCTATCGGCAATCTCGCCGTCGACCTTGAAATGGGTGAGGTCGGAGATTATCGCTATGCGCTCGCCTTCTGCTATCTTCTGTCCTACCTGATTGTTGATGTAGGTCAATGTAGCCTTACGCGGGGAGCGTATCTGTGCGTCATCGAGTGTGCGCTGCATCTCGCCGAGGTTTTTGCCGGTGATGTTAAGTTCGAGTTCTTTCAGGCGCAGATTGGCGTCGCTCACCTTACGCTCGTTGACAAGCCGCTGGCGCATCTGCTCCAATTCCAGCTTGCCGGTATTGTATTGAAGCTCGACCTGCCTTACCCTGTCGCCGGTCCCCGAGCCGAGACTGTCGAGATAACGCTCGTTGCGCAACTCCACCTCCATGCAGTCGACCGTCATCGCCTTTACTTTTATCTGCATTTCGAGGTCGCTCAGCTGAGTGGCATTGTTGACGCGCTGCTGTTCGAGCTCGTGACGACGCATCTCAATCTGATCACGCAGTTTGTCAAGCTCCGTCTCCGCCGACTGCAGGTCAAGGCGCAGGAGCGGTGTGCCTACATCCACGCTGTCGCCCGCCTTGCTGTACACCTCGACTATGCGGGTATTAATCGGGGAGTTGATGATTTCCTCAAATGCGGGCACCACCTTTCCGCTGGCACTCACCGATGACTGTATCGTGCCATGGTCGACCGTTGCTATCACAAGATCTTTGCGCGACACGCTTGAACGCGTAAGCATCATGATCACCGCCACCACGGCAACAATCGCCGCCACCGTGCATCCGATAGTGACATACCGTTTGCGCTTCATGCGCTGACGCTCTTCTTTTGGTATTTCTCTGTCCATTTCGTTTATTAGATTATTTTTTGCCAATAGAAGTTGCATTAACCGTGCCAAAAACCTAAACCATTAACCATCAACCCTAAACCATTTTCACCCCTGTCCGTTTTCGGACACAATATGTCCATTATTCACGACTGCGGACGCAGTTGTGAAGGTTATAATGTTAAAAGGTTATGACCTGACGGCAAAAAATCTCTCTGTCACTTCTGCCCCTCTGTCCATCTGTATCTCTACCCCCTGAAATCTGAAAACTGAAAACTGAAAACTGAAAACTCTATCTCCTGATTCACAAATCGCCGTAGGGGCGAGTGGAAGCTCGCCCGCAACCCATGCCACGCGGTGACATCTGAAAGCCCTTTCCCCGTCAGGGGATAATCTCTATTTAGCCGTCGGTATCGCTTCGCTCAACCGACGGAAAAGGCGCCAAAGCAGAATGTTTCCCGGAGGGAATCATCAATCTTGCTCCGAGATGATTCTTTCAGAAACATCCCTATTGACCATCATCCCGTGGGTTTCGCTTCGCTCAACCCACGGCTACAAACAGATTATCCCTAACGGGAAAATTCACTTGTCACTTCCGGCCCTCTGTCCATCTGTATCTCTCAACTGAAAACTGAAATCTGAAAACTCTATCTCCTGATTCACAAATCGCCGTAGGGGCGAGTGGAGGCTCGGCCGCCACCCATGCCACGCGCTGACATCTGAAAACTCTTTCCCCGTCAGGGGATAATCTCTATTTAGCCGTCGGTATCGCTTCGCTCAACCGACGGAAAAGGCGCCAAAGCAGAATGTTTCCCGGAGGGAATCATCAATCTTGCTCCGAGATGATTCTTTCAGAAACATCCCTATTGACCATCATCCCGTGGGTTTCGCTTCGCTCAACCCACGGCTACAAACAGATTATCCCTAACGGCAAAAAATCAATCTGTCACTTCCGCCCCTCTGTCCTTCTGTATCTCTACCCTATAAAAACTGAAAACTGAGAACTGACAACTCAAAACTTATTCGTATCTTTGACTACGTCTTAGATACTCTCGCTCGGTAATGCTCAAATAAATTTGGCATTACGCTCGACTTATTCGTATCTTTGGCAGCACTATGACTACTGAAGTTTACAAAGTGGCGCCATCGGCGCTCGCCACATACATAATGAAACAATGGTGTCGCCGCAACTGGTGGATAATGGCACTCCCGCCGGCGATATGCCTGGTGCTTGCCGCCGCAGTCGACATCAAATTCCTGTTGATTGCGCTTATGATGGTGTTTGTCGTACTTCCCCCGATGATGATCACCGTCTATTTCTACCATGCGCTTGCTCCGGAAGCCCGCATGACCGTACTGTCGCACCGCGCGGAAATGACCGCCGACGGGCTACGCTTAATCTATGAACCCCTTGCCGAGGATGTACCGCCACGACCCGATGACATAATAGCGTGGTCACGCGTCAAGGCGATAAAAGTGACATCGCAATTTATCGCGTATCACCTCGACACGGGAAAATATTGCATACTGCTCATACCGCACTCCGCGTTCAAGACCCCGGAGGAATACGGCACATGGACCGCACTGCAAAGCCAATATTTCCACAACCGCTAAAAACCAACCGAATATACACCATGACAAAACATCTTTTCGCAGCCATCATAATCGCTGCACTTTCCACGTTCCACGCCATGTCGGCGAATCAATCCATCCGGTCACGCCACGATGCGTTGCGCGACAGCATCCTGTCACGCGTCAGCGGTGCCGCAGTAAGTGACCGTGCCGTAAGCATAACGCGGTTCGGAGCCAAGGGCGACGGCGTCACAGACTGCCGCCCTGCATTTGAAAAGGCAATGCGCAAAGCTGACCGCACTCCGGGCGGAATAAAGATCACCGTGCCTGCCGGAACATATTTCATCAGCGGGCCGATAACACTGACAAACAACGTGTGTATCGACCTTGCCGAGGGCGCGACACTGAAATTTGACCCCGACCCAAGCCGCTATCCGCTCGTCAGTACGAGCTGGGAGGGCACGTTTCTTTACAACTATTCCCCGATGATTTACGGCTACGGACTGCACAACGTGGCAATCACAGGCAAAGGCACAATCGACGGCAACGCCATGTCGACCTTCGCCACATGGAAAAAGCTGCAGAAAGCGGGGCAGAAGCTGAGCCGCGACATGAACCACAATGGAGCGGAAGTCAGCACACGCGTGTTTGGCGACGGCTACTGGCTGCGTCCGCAGCTATTGCAGCTCTACAACTGCCGCGACATTACCCTCGAAGGGGTGAAAATCATCAATTCGCCATTCTGGTGCATCCATCTGCTCAAAAGCGAAAATATCATCTGCCGCTCGTTGCGCTACGATGCCAAGCTCATCAACAACGATGGCATCGACCCGGAATGTTCGCGCGACATCCTCATCGAGGATATCTCCTTTGACAACGGCGACGACAATATCGCCATCAAGAGCGGGCGCGACAACGACGGATGGGCTCTCGGCTCGCCGACCGAAAACATCGTGATACGCAACTGCCACTTCAAAGGACTACACGCCGTAGTTATAGGCAGCGAGATGTCAGGCGGTGTGCGCAACATAGTAATTGAGAATTGCGACTATGCGGGATACTGCAAACGCGGCATCTACGTGAAGACCAACCCCGACCGCGGGGGATTTGTGGAAAATATCTTTGTCCACAACTGCACCTTCGGCGAAGTCGAGGACCTCTTCTATGTCACAAGTCAATATGCCGGCGAAGGGCTTGACAACGACCATTTCTCTACTATCAGCGGGATATATGTCGACGGGCTGCGCTGCGATAAGGCATCGGCTGCGGCACTCGTGGTGCAGGGCACTCCTCAAAAGCCGGTGGCTGACGTAGTGCTACAAGGTGTGGAGGCGGCCGATGCAAAAATCGGTGTCAGCTTCTCCAATACCACAGGGGTCACCATGAACGACTGCCACATCGGCGGCACTGCGGGCGTTCCCACACAGGTAACCCCAGCCGACCACATCTTCGACCGCTAATCACCTAATTTAACCTCCTAAGCAAAAAATTCTGCCCGACCGCTTGCATATATCAAAAATAGTCGCTACCTTTGCACTCACAATCTCAGAGGAGAGGTGGCAGAGTGGTCGATTGCGGCGGTCTTGAAAACCGTTGAGGGTCACACCTCCGGGGGTTCGAATCCCTCCCTCTCCGCGAAAATCCGCGTAAATCCCTATGACACAGAAAGTTATAGGGATTTTTATTTTTCGGTATAGACGGAATATAGACGGTAAAAATAGAGAGCCAGCGGCGGCTCAAGTCAAATCGAACATTCTTTGTCGCTAAAGAATGTTAAAAAAATGTGCCCTGCACATAGACAAAAGACATTAAGAAGTGAGGTTCTTCCATTCACCTACCCTAAATTGCACAAGGGTCAAAAATGGTACGTCGATTTCTATTCATTAGACCCTGCAGAGGGTGTGATGAAGCGTAAGAAATATCACCTTGACGGCATAGCGAAGATTACCGAGCGGCGCAAGCGCGCTGCCGAGTTGATTGAACAAATAACGCGGCTTTTGCGTGAAGGCAGGTCACCATGGGTGGGCGAAAACGACAGTAAAAACTACATTCCTATTGAAATCGCCATAGAAAAGTATAGGAAATACCGGCTCAAGCCGAAATTTTATAATTTTGTATTATCCTAAATAGGCTGCAATCTATCTTTGTCCTTTTAGTGAGTTTGAATCTGCTTTCTCCATGGGCGGAGTCAGTAGCACTGCTGATTTCGATTAAAGACGTTCTTTTGAACGTGGGTAAACTATTTATTAACCTTAAAAAAACAAGAAAGCTTATGACGACAAGATTTACATCTAAAACTAAGGGAGTGTGGAACACGGTGGGAAGTGGATTAAAACAGACACACTCCTCAGGACAAGAGAACCATATACAGTATGGAGCAGTTGTGTTCCACACTCCCGCCACCAAACATAATCACCAACAGCATACACGAGCCGTGCACCATTCCGCCCGGCTTTCCATTTTTACCCGCTGCTGAAATCAATGCGTCACGCAATAAGGTCAACCCCCTCACATACAATCTTCCTCAGAATCTTCTCGACAAGTATGACAGCGGCGTGATCACTCTTCATGAACTGGTCAACGAGCTTTTTGAGCCGTGGGAGCAAGTTGATGAATCACAGCATAGCCTTCTTGCTGTTGCACTTCAAACTGCAACCGGAGGAATCCCTACACCGCATGTCGGCACCGGCTCAGGTGGTTCATCTTCCGATTTGCCGTGGAATGATAACGACAAGGACAAATACCAACGACCGAAATCCAAAGGGCACCGGTGATATTCAGAGCTTGTTGAAAAACGAGCTCTAAATATCATCTAAATCATTTTGGATTTTAGTTTCAACATTTTGTGAATCCCTATAACGAATCATAACCATTCCTTCGTAAACGCCAGACGATTTCTCTATTGAAAGCTGTATGTCGCCACCGGTTACTTCCCATGCGCTACCATATACTACTGTTCCCTGATGGACTTCTGCCATTAATGCAGTATTGGAATCAGAAAGAGCAGGATTTTTTTCTTTGGAAATCGTTGGCTTACCATATTTACGAGTATATAAATCCTTATAATAGTCGTAGGTATTAACAAGTGTATTCCACTCTCCGCTTGGGTCAAATAGGACAACGACAGCGAAAACATCCTTTCCATCGTCTGTTGCAGTTACACCGACAGTCGCGTTACGACCTGTAAAGTCCCCAGTGAACAGAGTTAAATTGTTGTCGCGACCAATGGAAGTAAATCCTTTTGCCTTGAGTTTTTGGCAGAAAGAAGACATGCTTCCTTCAATGGGAATACCCTTGAAAGATAGATGCTCCTGCGCCATGATATTAATCACAGCGAAGAGCAGAGTTAATGTGGCTAAAAATTTTTTCATATTATTTGTTTTTTGATTATGTCGTAGTTAGGACTTTGAAATCTTCAATAGTTATTTTCCCTATTGAGACAAGCCATTCGAGATAGGAAATATCATCTTTAATTTCGCTGAAGCTTTTTCCTTTATACTTGCCAAACTCTATTACTCTTTCCGAAATTGATTTATCAGAATCCATTTCGACATTTGGATGTAGCCGTTTAAGCTCTTCAAAATCAATCTTGAAAAATCTATCCGTTGTTTCTAACCAATGGAGATATTGACTATCTTCCTTATAGATGTCGCTGAAAGATTTACCTTTGTATTTGCCAAACATAAGGATTTCATCGGCTTTGTGGATAGGAAATATGTTATCAAGTGATGCTCCGGGAACATCTATTAGGACCCACACTCCACACCCAGCACAAGGGATTTCTTCATCCTTAATATTGGGATAACATTCTTGTCTATAGCTGTCGTCAGGTTTACCATCAACAAAACACTTTCCGTATGCTTTGCCATATTTGCCGCGAGGTTTAACTGATTCAACTAAAAATGTCCTGTCTCGATTCGGATCAATACGTCTCTCCTCACTTGACGATCGAGCCAGTCCGAGCTCACATCTTTTAACTAAGAATGGGGTTCGCTTACCGATATTGTAATATATGTTGAAAATATTATCGTGTGGGTACATATTCAAGTCTCGTTATTGCAGTTACACCTGACTATTTGAACAGCTTATTAAGCTTCTTTCTTATTGCTCTCAGAGCTATACTTTGGTCGTGGCTTACCGTCATTCCTATTCCACTGCTTTTTATAACCGCTACACTTTGATTCGTATTATAATCGTAAAAAGTCACTGTTATATATGTATGTCCTCCGTCCCATTTTTCAGATGTTACATGGATGTTTGGAGTGAGAATGCTATCTGAACACTCGAAAATTTTTATAGTGTTGGAGGCAGACAAAACGGTCAACTCTGTTTCTGCGATTTGATTTTGAACAGACATAACCACATCATCTAATTCTCTATCCCCAGTTGTTTCTTTGCCAAAAATGACATATTTGTACTTGCTTATGTTTGCATCATTGGATAATACAATCTTACCTGAAGCACATGAAGTCATTAAAACGGCAATAACAGCGAAATATATAAGTTGTGTAACTTTTTGTTTCATTACTTTTGTATGGCTATGGCTCTTTTAGTTCCGATTGAGCCGTTAATTACGCAGAAGCGTGGAACTGCAAATGCCACGTTCTGAATTGGAGGTCGTAGGAA